>Ga0190312_1000083_pt1 | contig 34584 bp, 37 predicted proteins | sample 487007910_MG_FD_165046 | JGI IMG/M metagenome (GOLD analysis project Ga0190312, IMG submission 165046) | Hydrothermal vent sediment bacterial communities from Southern Trench, Guaymas Basin, Mexico - 4870-07-9-10_MG | ecosystem: Environmental > Aquatic > Marine > Hydrothermal vents > Sediment ... | reverse complement strand
TAACTCCAAAGGATCTCGAAATAGCATTTAGTGCAGGAATTATGAGGAAAATCGATGTTTTTAAGGCGAGTGTGAGATTGTCTAATGGTGAGGAGAAAGAATTAGTGTTTGCGGCTAATCTTCAGATAGGGCATTTCGCATTAGGTATAAAGGAGACACCCGCTTTCTTTAAAAGATTATTTGGTAGTGTAGGATACATGCATGGTGTTCTTAAGGCCGTAATTAAGAGAGTTAATAAGGATGCCAGAGTACAGGCGGAGAACTTCTTTTTTAGCGGGAAGATTTATACAATTCATTTTGGAAACGTGTCTACTACTAGGGGAGGAGTGCCTGTAGCTCCATTAGCTAGACCGAATGATGGAAAGATAGATATGATGCTAGCTAAGGCTATTGGTAGAATCGAGGCTCTTAAGACGTTACCGCGCGTACTGAGAGGAGAGCATCTATCCCATCCCGCTGTTGTTTATAAGCAATTTAGTGGAAGAGTTGTTATAGAATTAGAGAATGATCATGTAGCAATTGATGGTGAGTATCTGGGTTTGGCTAAGAAAGTAGAGATAGAGTTTCTTAATAAGGTTAAGATCCTCTGTCGCCCTAATAAAGGATAAGGCGATTTACTTGAATGTATATCTGACCATCTTAGTTATTTACATTATATCAGCTTTTAGTGGGCCCTTTGGCGGGAATATGATCTTGCCTCTATTCAGGCATATTCAGGAAACATACTCTACTACGAAACTTCTCGTTAATCTTACAGTAACTCTATATATGATTCCCTTCAGCATTTTTCAAATATTCTCAGGCGTTCTAAGTGATACATTATACGGAAGAAAGAGAGTTATCGTGTTTGGATCATCCTTATACTGCATGGGTGCTATCTTAGCTTATTATGCTCCATCGGTTTTCCTCTTCTTATTTGCTAGAATACTCCAGGGAATGGGCTCAGCTTTTGTAATTCCAATAACAATGGCTCTTGTTGGTGATTTCTTTGAATACCATCAGCGTGGAAAGGTTATGGGGTTGGGTGCTTTATCGACAACCCTTGGCGCCACAATTGGTCCTTTAGTGGGGGGATACTTAGGATTAATTGATTGGAGGTTGTCTTTCTTATTGATGTTCGTAATCGGATTAATCGTCTTATTAATCTCTTTATGGATACCAGAGAAGCAAAAAAGAGTGCCTAGAAGTGATTTAACAGGTACGATTCTTAAGTGTTTGAGGAATAGGAAAGTTTTATTGATAGGTTTTCTTGGCATGATTCTTTTCTTTACGCGATTAAGCATCTATACCTTTCTATCCAATACCATTCTGTATCCTCCATATAATCTTTCATCAGATCTTTGGGGTACGTATCTCTTTATGGCAGGACTTGGCGGTATGATAGCGGGGTTATTAGCTGGATTTTTAGCGGATTACGTAGGCAGAGAAAAGGTGGCTTCGATCGGTTTTATCATGCTTAATGTAGTCATTTCCCTATACTTAGTTATAGAGTGGTTTTCTTACCTTCCGTTACTCCTATTCTTATTGGGAGTATTTGGATCATTTAGCATGACACCCCTAAACACATTGGCTGTTGAGGTTAACCCTAAGCTTAGGGGAACCGCTTCATCTATTTATAATTCTCTAAGATTTATCGGATACGCTTTGGCTCCAGTTCTACCTTTCCCAATATACGCAAGATACGGAATTTCCTCAATCTTCATGATGAACTTATTCTTAGCGCTTATCGGCTTTATCCTGATGGTGCTAGCACTGCAGAAAAAGGAGAAGAAATATTAGTGCTCATTCTTTAATTAATTTTACTGGTATTTGGCTTACCGCAAACAATGCTTTGCCATCGAAATAGAACGTGTAAGCTATCATTTTAACTCCTTTCTTATAGGCTCTGATCATCGCTTCTGAGAATCTTGGGTCTATTCTCCAATTGGGTCTAAGCTCCCTAATATCTCTCCCCATTACTAGAAATAAGACACTTGCTTCAAATCCCTCATCGATTGCTTTCATCAGTTCCATTAAGTGCCGTCTACCTCTCTCGGTTGGGGCGTCTGGGAAGTATCCTATCCCATCCCTGAATAGTGTGCACCCCTTTACCTCAAGTAAAAATTTTCTCTCACCTTTTTTCAACAAGAAGTCAATCCTTGATTTACCTATCCTGTATTCCCGAATTATTTCTTCAAAATCTTCAAATTCTCTTATTAATCCCGATTTTATCAGTCTCAGCGCTATTTTTGAATGATATCCACTATGCGTGAAAATCCACTCACCATCCTTATTCACAGCCACTAAATCACATGGTGTCTTTCTCGCCCCCCTCTTGAACTGGATAAGGATTCTGACTGATGGGGTCAATAATTCGCCCAGTCTTCCAGGATCGTGAATATGGCATTGAATTTTCGAGTCCCCGTACTTGGCTATTAATAAGAATCTATTTAACCTCTTAAGGAATATTGCCTCCCTCAGATCATCGAATTCTAGGATCTTCAACATCCTCATCAGCTTAATGGATGTTTTTCTTTTTTTACTACCCTGATCTCTTCAATAACTGTGAATGGATATTGACCCTCTTCATCTTTCTCATATTTCTTTACCATATCCCAAATATTAAGAAGAGCAATGGCTACTCCTGTTAGAGCTTCCATTTCTACTCCTGTCTTCCCTACACTTTTAACCGTTACCCAAACTTCTAGTCCAGAATCATATGGTTTTATATCCACCGACACATTAGTTATTGGTATTGGGTGGCAGAAAGGTAATAATTCTGGTGTCTTTTTCGTACCAATTATGCCCACAAGCTTTGAAGCTAAAAAAACATCTCCCTTTTCTATTTTTCCTTCGAGGATCCTCTTTATGGTTTCTTTTCTAAGCCTAATACGACCAACTGCGGTGGCTATTCTTACGCTATTCTCTTTATTCGTGATATCAACCATCTTTATATCTCGCATCCATATCCCCTAATTAGTTATAAGAATTCTAAAAACTGACTCAAAATTAAATCATCCTTAGTACTCATAATATATTTTCTCTTACTCCCTATTCTCCCTTAGCTATACCGCCGTAATCCGATTTTTACCTCTATTTTGGAAAGATTGATCATTGGCTAATAGGTCTCTATATTTTAACGAGATTCTATGAACTTTGTATTAAGCTTGTACTGAGTTAGAACAGTTCTAATAAAGGACTAGGAGTTGTTGTGAGAGCTTTTTATTCTTTTGTAATAGTTACAATAGTTCGATATAAAGCATGTATCACATCTCGGATTTTTTGGCTTGCATATTTCTCTACCAAATCTGACCATTGAAATATTTATCTTTCGCCAATAATTTTTTGGCACAATTTTCGCTAAGGTTTTTTCAACATCAAGTGGTTTTGCGTTTTCATCAACAATGCCTATCCGCTTAGATATTCTCAGTACATTTGCATCTACAGCTATAGCTGGTTTGTTAAATGCGTAAGCAAGGACTATATTAGCGCATTTCCGACCAATACCAGGGATTTTAAGCAATTCTTCTAAACTGTCTGGAACCTCACCGCTAAATTTCTCAAGAATGTATTTGGAGGCTTCTATTATTCTAATAGCTTTCTCTCTAAATAATCCGGCTGGTCTTAAAATTCGCTCTAAATCCCTAGGATCCGCCTTAGCTAAATCACTTATATCACGATACTTAGTGAATAGCTCCTTAACGACATACCTTGTGATTTCTGATCTCGTACGTTGGGAGACTATACAAGAGATCAAAATGCGAAAGGGATCACGCCACTGAGGCTCTACCCAAAAATTCTTAATTATTAGTTCGATGGCTATTCTATTAGCTAAGTGTTTCTCTCTTGGCAGATATCCCTTAACTTCAGTTATTTTTGATAACAAGTATGTATCCTCCACCCTATGTTCTCCCTCACATCTATTCTAATATTCCAGCCGCTGGATTCCCGAGATTTCCACTTCTTTAGCGCTACTATTCCGCTTTATGAGTATCAATGATAAGAAGAACTTATTTAAGAGCATATTACTAGTCGCAACCTTATCATTGTCCATCTTTATATCATTTGCTTCTAAGGGGAAGAAGTTAGGGGGAGAGGAATTTTCCATTATTTATCATTTCCCTATCGGCTTTTAATAATATTTGTCTAAATTCCGGAGGAACATTATCCCCAGTTTTTATGTCAACAAAATATGTTTTCCCGCTCTTCCATTTGATCATCATATACCTATCATTTAGAATTATCCGATATAGCTCCCCACGGCGCTTTCCCGGCTTTATCCTTATGTTAACCATTGCCTTTCACCGTATTACAAGCGTATTACCGATGAGAAGCCAAAATAGGCCTACACGTTCCTACAGACCTATAACATCTAAAAAGTGATGAGCGATTTATTCATTAGCAAAGAATCTAATTTAAAATTTTCGGATAGTTCCTCTGACTTCTAAAGCTTAATATTGAACGCGTAGCAATTCTTAGTCTTCGATGGATGCCCAGTCTTGTCATTTTGAGAAGGTAACGTTTAAAAATTGTATGTAATTTCTTTTTAATCAGCACCGTATCCTTCTCAGATGAGCTTTAGGGATTATTCCGTCTTTTGGAGGTTAATTAATGGATCATGATAGCGTACTTATTGGTCTCTCTATACTATTAGCTGGTATCATCTCGATAGAAATAGGCTTCTCCACAGCAATGCTTGAGATACTAGCAGGGGTTATAGCGTCGAACATACTAGGAATCAGCCATCCTACTTGGCTCGATTTTTTAGCTGATTTTGGTCTCGTTGGAATTCTTTTCTATGCAGGATTTGAGGTGGATCCCAAGCTATTAAAGGTAAATCTTAAATCAAATATCCTGATAGGTATTCTTTCCTATCTTGTACCATTCTTGCTTATCCTAGCATTCTTTTATATTATCCTCAAGACGCCAATGATAACAGCCATTATTGCTGCTATATCATTAGCAACAACGTCCGTGGCCCTTATCTACTCTGTTTTGAGGGAGAAAGGATTAATGGAGAAGGAACATAGTCAAATAATTCTCGGAAGCGCATTAATACTTGAAGTTTCTAGCATTTTATCATTACCATTAATGATAGGCTTCTTTACGTTATCCTCCATAATTTACATTATCCTCGCTTTAATATTCTTTGCTTTATCACCCCGGTTAGGAAGAATCGTATTTAAGCGATACCGAGGCTCTCCCGCAGAGCTTGAGATAAAATTAATTCTATTACTTTTAGTTACTCTTCCTTTTATAGCTGAGAGAGCCTTCATAAGCGAGGCTTTACTGGCTTTTTTGATGGGGGTTCTTTTCTCTGAAATAATAGAGGATGATGCTATTGTTAAAGAGAAACTTAGAGGAATAATCTTTGGATTCTTGGCTCCAGCATTTTTCTTTAGAGCTGGATTATTCATTGATCTAAGCCTCATAACTCCCGCGATAATAGCTTTGATCATCGTATTAGTATTACTAGTTTTTTCTACAAAGTATATCAGTGCATTCCTTATCTCATATTTCTTAGTTAGTAAACAAGTAGCCCGAATGATAGGTTACTTCCTTAACTTTAATCTAACCTTCGGAATAATTGCTGCTGTTTTCGGTCTTTCAGCGGGTATTTTACCTCTAGAGTATTATGTAGCTATACTAATCACGATATTATTGACGTCACTGCTTTCGTCGATTATTCTCCGAGTAACACCGGAGGAGCTTTATAGGCAAACCTTTCTATAGTTTGAGGCTTAATTATGAGGGACGTGGTTAAGATGATTACTATTTCCCGTATAGGATATTATATATTCCTCTACGCCTTAGCCCTATTGATTTCCTTACTTATAGGAGAGATATTTAGGAGAAAGCATCAATCCGAGACTCTCGCTCAGATATTAGTGGGTGTTCTACTCGGCCCATATGTTCTAGGAATTCTCGAAATAAACGAGTTTTTCGTTTTTATCTCTGAGATAGGAGCATTAACATTACTTTTTATCGCTGGTCTTGAGACGGATCTTAAAACGATAATGCGAAGCGGGCCCGTATCTTTCGTCCTTGCATCCAGCAGTATTCTCTTTACTTTCTTATTGGCGTTTCCCCTGATATACTTCCTGACAAAAAATGTTATAATTGCGCTATTTCTCTCTACTACTCTAGGAGCTACTAGTATAAGTCTAACTGTGCGAATTTTTGATGAGTTCAATAAATTAAAGACCCCATTGGCACACACAATAATAATATCGGCTGTATTTGATGACTTATTAGTGATGATACTGGCTGTTCTTGTTTTAGATATGGCATATTTAGGAACATTCACAATTCAGGGATTAGCAAGAGCACTAAGTAATCTTGCAGTATTTTTCCTAGTCACGCTTGCATTTCTATTCATATTTATGAAGTACATTGATGATTATATTATGAGGTTCCACTCCAAAGGTGCTGTATTAATATTTGCATTCAGCTTTGCTCTATTGTATGGCTTTTTTGCTAGCCTTATAGGTTTATCACCCATTATTGGAGCCTATTTTGCAGGGGTCATAATAGCTGAATCAGATATAGAAAACGATATCATAGAATATGTCTCCCCCATAGCATTCGTCACAGTTCCTATATTCCTTGTGACTATAGGGCTAAGATTCAACCTAAGCATAATCCACAATGTAGTATTTATCGGCGGCTTGTTATCTGCAATAGCTATCCTTGGGAAGATTCTCAGTGGATTCCCAGCGAATAAATTACAGGGAGGAAGCCATATTAATGCTCTTGTATTGGGAGCCTCTATAACACCGAGGGGGGAGGTAGCGTTGGTCTTGGCAGGCATTGGTTACGAAATGAGAATAATCAATGATTTATGGTTCTCATCAATAGTATTCGTAGTAATGGCGACTACGTTTATTACACCGATCCTTTTGAAATATTTATTACCAAGAATCCCTGATTAAGTACTTTGTTCAAAACAATTTTTAACAAAAATAACTTCATTTATTATCCATGATATATTAATCAGTGATCTCTTTATGGATTAATTTGGATGTGGTTTTCTGTATGGTATTAATATATGATCGCTTCGGAAGGCCTATAAAAAATCTGAGAATATCTGTTACAGAAGCATGTAATCTCAACTGTATATACTGTCATAAGGAAGGATCCTATCTCTATGCTCTTTACCGATGTTACAGAAGTGAGAGAGCGGTAAATCTTCCAATAGAGGCTATTAGAAAAGTAGCAAGAGTAGCAAAGGAATTCGGTATAGACTCTGTTAAAATCACTGGTGGGGAACCCTTAATAAGACCAGATATTGCGGAAGTTGTTCATATTTTTAAGGAGCTTGGTTATAGAGATATTTCAATGGTTTCTAATGGGTTATTATTAGAAGATAAAGCAGAGATGCTAAAAGATGCTGGATTAAATAGAATAAATGTTTCCCTACCATCTCTTGATCCTAAGAGATTCTCATTCGTAACTAGATATCCAAATAAGGACGGTGTGAGAAGAGTCTTAAATGGGATAAGATCGGCTATTGATGCTGGACTAAAACCCGTGAAGATAAACACCGTTATTCTGAGAGGCATCAATGATGATGAAATCCCATCCTTAATGGAGATAGCTGCTTCATTAGGAACAACATTACAGTTAATTGAGCTTCAATCTCCTCAGGGATTCGATGAGGAATTTTTCAAGAAGCACTATGTACCGTTAAAACCTATAGAGGAGGTGCTTGAGAAGAAAGCTTCCAAAATATACATTAGATCAGATTTGCATGGAAGGAAAGTTCTGGTATTCGACAATGGGTTAAAAGTAGAAATTGTTAGGCCAATGTATAATCCTGACTTCTGTAAGAGATGTACTAGGATCCGGGTAACTGCTAAAGGAGAGTGGAAACCTTGTCTATTAAGAGAGGATAACCACGTGGACTTTTCTAAGTACCTTGGAGAACCAGATGAATACGAGAAACTCAAAGAAACTCTTCTTAAAGCTATTGCCCGCAGAGAACCCTTCTTCCAATAACATCTAGTAATCCTTTTATTAATTGTTTTCAATTCTTATCTACTGAATGTCGGGGGTAAACCTTAATGGCTTATTTTAGAGTTCTGAAAAAGGGTTTCTCTCTGGCGATAAGAGCCAGAGGACGATCAATAATATTTGTGATCCTCTTTATATTAGCGACCACGAGCACAATATTACAGCTCTCCAGAATATATTCCTACGAAACTCACGATCTCTTACGTTTAAAAGGTGTTGTGCTTGAGCCACACACTCCTATGAGAGCAGATGCCATAAAGGAGAAGCTCTCAAGAATAGTTAATGATCTAGGAGACATATTAAGTGGCATTTACATAGTATACGGATTAAATCTACTTGATGACCAACTATTAATAATTTCGGTAAACGCCTACGGCCAACCCAAGTTCCCCGAGAATATAAAATGGGTGGTATCAGAGTTCAAACCAACAACACTCATCCAGGGACGCTATATAGAGAATCCCAGAGAAGGCATTGTAAATAAAGGGTTTCACTTAAACTTCACTGCTTATGGGACTCCAATGACCGTTCATTTGACGGTTGGGGACTCCATAGTCTTTCAAGCTGGTTATGAAGTACTCAGAGTGAAAATTGTTGGAATTACGAGTAGTGATATATCTGGTTTCAAGAAAGTCTCAGGTATACCTTTTGAGAGCGTTTTATTTATTGACTGGAGTACTTTTAAGGAGATAGCCACTGACATTAAGAATCTTCCAGGACCTATTGAGGAATCACCACAAGTTTATGTGTTAAGGATTATACTAGTTGTTAAAGGTTCGGCCCTATCCGCCCTCCTTAAAGGGGATATATTCAATTATAGAGAGAGAGTAAAGGAGTATTTGGATGCAAATATACATACTCTCTCCCCACTCTCTATTGTTTCAGTGGAGGAAATAATACCTTCGGAGTACCAGTCCATAGTACTTCTGCTTATAGTATCCATTATATTTCAGATTATAGTTGCTGGTATTTACGCTATCCTAGTTATAAGGCTTAGAAGGAAAGATATAGCCACGCTCAGAGCTCTAGGATGGGAATCAAAATACGTAAAAGTATTCGTCGTGGGCGAATTCTTAAGCATTCTCTTCATAGGTTTTATTCTAGGGATTACTATAGGAGCGCTCTACGATGCCTTCATACTAAGAATACCATTCAATATTATCCCCTATATCATAGTATTATTCTCTAATCTTCTGCTCCCAATGACAATAGGAATAAAGTATACATCATCGGCGGCTTTATCTATTCCACCCTCAGAAGCATTTAGGAGGGAATAAATTATGAGCGAACCAATAATAGAGGCAATAAAAGTAACAAGAGAATTTTCTGGTAAAAGGGGAAGAGTAAAAGCTATCGAAAACTTTAGCTTAAAAATATATCCTGGAGACTTTATAGTAATATATGGTCCCTCTGGAGCTGGCAAAACAACGGCATTAAACCTATTAGCTGGAATGGATAGACCCACCTCTGGGGAAATAATTCTCTTCAGGAGGAATGTTAAAGATCTCTCCGAGGAAGACTTAGCGAAGATTAGAAGGGAGAAGATAGGCTTTATCTTCCAATTCTTTAACCTAATTAATAATTTGACAGTTTTAGAAAACGTTATCATTCCTTTGTTACCCACGGATAGATCTGAGACAGATATGATCGCAAGGGCTGAGGAATTATTAAGCGAGCTTAAACTAATCGGTAAAAAGAATCGCTTCCCAACAGAATTATCGGGCGGGGAGCAGCAGAGGGTTGCTGTTGCAAGGGCTTTGATTACTGATCCAGAAGTTATAATGGCAGATGAGCCCGTGGCCCAACTCGATGAGAAATCGGCTGAAATAGTCATATCTCTACTTTTAAGAGCTAATCGTGAAGGAAAAACGATTATACTAGCTACAGCTAATCAAGCATTAGTCAATAAGCTTAAGCAAAATATTTCCAAAATAATAACTCTTGAAAGAGGGAAAATCGTATCTGAGGAAACGCCGAAAGCTAGGAAGCATTCTAAGCAGAAATAGAACTATCTTCATTTTCTTATTAATTTTTCTTGGGAATAACGATGAAGCTTTATGAGAGAAGAGACTTACGCGGCAAATATAGGGTTTTCAGGGATAGGGAACATGCAGGTGAATTATTAGCTGAGTTCTTAAAAGAGAATCTCCCAGTAAAAAGCGACTTAGTCATCCTAGCGATTCCAAGGGGCGGTGTACCAGTGGGGTGCATTGTTGCTCGTAAATTAGGAGGAGATTTTGATTTGATTATTGTGAGAAAGATTCCAATACCTTGGGATCCAGAAGCTGGTTTTGGAGCAGTTACTCCTGATGGTGAAATTTTGGTTAATAGAGATTACTTAGAGTATCTCGGGTTAAGGGATGAAGAAGTTAGAGAGTTGGCCAATAGTGTTTTGAGAGAAATTCATAGAAGAGAAAGGCTTTATTTAGGGAAGAAGAGGAGGGTTGAATTAGTCAATAGGGTTGTGATTATTGTTGATGACGGTATAGCGACTGGTTATACTATGTTTGCTGCTATTAAATATGCTAGAAGAAATCGTGCTAGAAAAGTTTTTGTGGCAGCGCCAACCGCTTCTCAAGGGGCAGTTAACTTTCTTCTTGATCATGTTGATGCGTTATTCTGCTTGAATATTAGGCCTGATATACCTTATTTCGCCGTAGCAGATGCTTATGAGAATTGGTATGATTTAACTGATGATGATGTATTGAGATATCTTAGGGAGTATGGATTCTATGAAGAGTGATAAGGGGGAATCCAACAAGGCTTTTGAGCTTATTCGGCTTTTAAAGAGCTTCAGTATTCCTGAAGTACTGGATATAGAGGAGCATTACGATGAACAGTTCAAAGCCCTTAAGAAACTGTATGAATGTGTTAGGAATTGTTCTGTATACTTATCTCTGATAGTACTAAATGCGCTCTCAAGTTATATGCTAAATTGCACAGGCGAGATGTACTGGAAGGAATTCGCGGATTATTTCTGTTTCTTTTTTAAGAAGCGTAATAGTGAGATACTTCGCGGGGATGATCTTATCATAGTCTTTAAGACATTTCTTACAAACTCCATGTGCAACAAACGATTTTTGACGGTTAAATTGAGGAGAATTGATAAAGCTAGGGAGCTCATTGGTAAACTGAGCAAGAATTTGGATAGATATATTAAAGATCAGGAGTTTTTATTACTGGATCTTATTAAATACGTAGGTGGTAGAAGAGATTCTAAAACATTAGTATTTGCTGTGAAGATGTTTAACTATGGTGTACGTATCTGCACACGCGAGAGAATAGTTTTGCCCTTCACTATTTCAATACCCTTAGATAATAGAATTCTGAAGATATCGTACTTATTAGGTGTGAGAAGAGATGTTATCAATTTTTGGAACAGAGTTTCTAAAGAGATCGGCATCCCTCCACTTCATGTAGATTCACTTTTATGGATTGCTTATCGATATGCTCGGGAATCAGAGAAATCTGAACATGTGAAGTTTGATAAATTAATTCAATTTCTTTCCCGTTTGATGAAAAATGTAAGGAATATATATTAGCTAAAGCTAATTATTTGCAATAGTATCCTCGGTGAATGATTTGTCAGATAAGGGATCTAATCCAATATTGGGTCTAGGTTTTATTTTCTCAGCGATCACTATGGCTCTATTATTTGGTATTACGACATCCATCTTCGCATTCCTTACCTACCCAATAAGCGTTATTCTAAGAATTATTGGCTGGATCAAGTTAAGATAATATAAAACTCTTTACCTCATAATTGGGGTCATGATAATAATTTTATCCCCGATTTACTACTTGGGCTTCCTAATGATGGAAACTTGGGTAAACTTGCTTGGTATTGCTTTTGGCCCGCTACTCGGAATGTTAATCTCGGTATGGATAATTTACTCTATCTTTGAAGCTATTGGATACTTCTCATTGGGGAAAGAGTCAACGAGATTATTCTATGGAGCGTTAATAAGCCTTGTAGGGATTTTAATAGTAGTAATCCATATCCCAACAATACTGGTAAGCAAATCTATTAACGTATTACTTAAGTTGTATCCTGCCTTACCATTCCTGCTAATATCCAGTATAATTGCCGCTATAAGCAGCTTTAAGATAAGCAAATCATAAAATAATGCCGATCAATAATAATTTAAAAGCGGTATCTGGGGGATTAGTGGTATTAGGGCGTAGGAGGTCCAAGCATACTTGGTAAATATAACCTTCCTCGATAAAGAGTATCAAATTTTTGAGGGACTAACTTATTAAACTGATTAGAACTAATTGATTAGTTAGTGAATTTCCTCACGAGGGAATCGGGATGACTAAGTTACTCTACATGGATGATTCCTACCTAAAAGAATTTGAGGCTAATGTGATTGAGGTTTCTGATAAGGGGGTAGTTCTTGATCAAACCGCTTTCTATCCCGAGGGAGGCGGATTACCTAGCGATACAGGGTACTTAATAGTGAATAATGAGAGATTGCGTGTTGTTCATGTTCGAAAAGAGGGTGGGAAAGTCTATCATGTGTTAGAGAGCGGGGCTGAGAAATTACGTGTTGGTATGAAAGTTAAAGGCATCATCGATTGGGAAAGGAGATATAGGATAATGAGGCTTCATACTGCAGCACACATTCTTAGCGCCTTGTTCTACTCTGAAGTGGGGGCTAAGATAACGGGTAATGCTATAAGAGAGAATAGAGCACATATTGATTTTAGCTTGGAAAAGACTGATAGAGAGCTTTTCCAGAGAATGGTTGATAAGGCTAACCAGCTAATCCAAGAGGGGAGGAGGGTAAAGATATATTATATGGAGAGGGAGAAAGTTCTTCAAATTCCTGGTATGATAAAGCTAGCGGGGAGGCTTCCTCCAAACATACCCATTTTAAGAATAGTTGAAATCGAGGGCATCGATACTCAACCTGATGGTGGACCGCATGTAGCTGATATCAAGGAGATTGGTAAGATAGAGATTTTAAAAATCGAGAATAAGGGTCGTGGGAGAAGAAGACTCCATTATAAAGTGGTTCCTTAAATTTTTATCTAAACTTAGCAAGATACTCATTCTTCTTAACTCCCACTTTTTATTATCAAAGGCGTCATGAATGACCTTAATACTTAAAGTAGATCCAGTAAATCCTGAGATAACTAAGATACGGACAGCGGCTGAGATTCTGAGAAAAGGTGGCCTAGTTGCTTTTCCCACCGAGACTGTTTATGGACTTGGAGCTGATGCTTTAAACCCTAATGCTGTAAGAAAAATTTTTGAGGCTAAGAATAGGCCTTTGGATAATCCTATAATCGTGCATATATGTGATAAGTCTCAACTATTTGAGCTTGTTGAGGAGGTACCAGAATGGGTCATCAAAGCTGTTGAGATCCTATGGCCAGGGCCAGTAACGTTTGTTCTTAAGAAGAGGAAGATTGTGCCTAATGAAGTTACTGCTGGTTTATCAACAGTGGCTATTAGAATGCCTGCTCATCCAGTAGCTTTAGCTCTTATAAGGGAAGCTGGAAGACCAATCGCTGCTCCAAGTGCTAATCTTTCTGGTAAGCCGAGTCCTACTACTGGTGAGCATGTTATTAGGGATATGTATGGTAGAGTAGATGTAATAATTGATGCTGGTGAAACTTTCTTTGGTGTGGAGTCTACAGTTATTGATGCTACCGAAGATCCCCCAATAGTTTTGAGACCGGGGCCTATGACTGTCGAGGAACTTGAACAAATTGTTGGAAAAAGATTTAGGATACATCCTGTAGCTTTAGGACGGAGTAAGATAAGTATTCCAAAGGCCCCCGGTATGAAGTATAGACACTATGCCCCTGAAGCCAGGTTAATTCTCATTGAGGGGGATCATGAAAAAGTTATGAAGACAATTCTTGAAATTTATTATCGATATAAATCTCTCGGTAAGAAAGTCGCTTTATTAATCACACGTGAAACACGGAATAAGTTAGGAATTTCTCGGGATGTTATTGAGATCGGTTCTCGAGAAAACCTTTATACAGTGGCTAAGAACCTCTTTAAGTCTCTGAGAATGCTTGACGAGAAAAGCTATGATATTGGTATCTGTGAGGGATTCGAGCTAAGAGGTGTTGGATTAGCCATAATGAATAGGCTAAGAAAAGCAGCATCAGAAATAATTAATAGTTAAATGCGACCCATACCAAGTAGAGTCATCCCGGATACTATGAAAAAAGCATGAGTTACTAACATGTAATAATCCCAGCTTTTCCAAGAAGCTTAAAACTCCGAAGAGCTGAGAGGGGCTCGGGATCGGTGAGAGGTAGTTAGGGAATCACAAAAATAAAGAAGTTCTCCCGAATAAGGGGAATGATTATTATTTCTTAAGTTCTTCTCTTAGAGCGATCATTCGGTCGGGATAATCTGAGGCAATACCATCCACGCCATTCTCTAATACTCTTCTAGCTGTTATTACATCATTAATTGTCCATGCAACCACTTTTAGTCCCAGTTTATGGGATATATCATTAGCTTTTTTCGTCGCAATGGAGTACCTTGGGAGTACTATCTTAGCACCCAGCTTCTTGGCATCAAAAATCCTGCCAGGAGGTTTAGCATAAATTAGACCAGTAACGATTCTTGTCGCCCTTCTCTTTACGATCTCTAGAACTTCATCATAAAAGCTTATTATTGCTATCCATTCGACAGCATTCTCTCTAATTACCTTCTCAACAACCTTATTCGTAGCATTAACATCTTTTATTTCAATAAAGAGCCCTACTCTCCCATCAATTAGTGATATGGCATCATCCAAACTCGCTACAGTATCCTCGCCAATACGTATTTTCTCCCTTAACTCTCTTAAAGAATAGTCCCTAGGCTTTATCTTAACCCCTGCTACCCTAGAGAAATCTTCGTCATGAAGCAGAATAATCTCTCCATCTTTAGTCATTCTCACATCAATCTCCACGACATCTACTCCTATCTCTATAGCCTTCTTAATAGCCGTTAGAGTATTCTCGGGAGCAAGACCCGCCGCACCCCTATGCCCTATGATGGCGAATGGTTTAGTTTCCAGAAAGCTAAGCACCATATCAAGCACCAATACTGCTACATTATGAGCTAGTGATAATGCGGTTAATATGTTTTTCTTTTAGTTAGTTGCATGCATATTATCTAACCATATATCATCTACTGATATACTTATATACTTAGCTACAATGATAGTGTATATTTAAGAGTGATGACTAGTGATGTAGAATGTCTACAACAATTAGAGTCTCGGTCGAAACTGCTAAGAAACTTGAGAATTTGAAGCGAAGCATGAATGCAAAATCTATCGAGGAAGTAATCATTAGGCTGATTAATGAGCGGAGAAGGAAAATAGCTAGAGAGTACTTTGGAATTGATCGAGGGAAAATAAGTAGGTTTACAGAGGAGGACAGATTTGACTCTCGTATTTGATAGCTATGCATGGATAGAATTTTTCACAGGATCTAAACTAGGAGAGAAAGTTAAGGAATTCATAGAGAATGGAGAAGAAATCGTAACCCCTACAATTGTCCTAGCAGAGATAGCGAATAAGTACTATAGAGAAGGTCTTAGTAAAGAAATCGTCATGAACAGAATATCGGTGATTAAGGAGGTTTCATTTATAAGAGAGATTGATAATGATATATTAGAAATGCTTGGAGAGGCTCGCGAAATTCTTACAAGAAATAGGAGACAATTGGGGTTAAAGCGAAGACCAAGTCTAGCTGATATAATAGTATATGCCACTGCTTTAGTCGAAAGGGCTCGTGTGGTCACAGGGGATGAGCATTTCAGAGGACTGGATGTGATATTCCTGAAACCACATAGTTAAAGAGAAGATAGGAGTGGCGATGAAGAGATTATGAACGTGGATCTGAAGCCCAAGGGAAAAGAGCTTATGGAGATATATTTCTGGTTTCCATTAAATCATATTTATGTTGAATAAAAATTTTTAATCATACTCCCTTTTTTCACATAGTATTCCACAAGTCTGTCTCGAGAGAGTGATGACAGTCTAATTGGTGATACGAAGGTGCTACTCTTAGCAACATTTCTCATTGGCTTACTTATAGGCTTCATAGTAGCAATTATCGGTATTGGAGGAGGAGTTTTCTTTGTACCACTACTCTTATTCATATATAATCTCAATATTCACTCTGCAGTAAGCACTTCTATTCTAATAACTCTCTTTACCACAACTTCAGCATTCTTATTTTACTCCAGGCATGTAAAGATTAGGTATAAATTAGGTTTATTACTGGAGCTAGCAACGATACCAGGAGGAATCATAGGATCGTACTTCACAAACATAATGAATAAGGAAGTTATTGAGGCATTATTCGCAAGTGTCTTAACTATTTTAGCTATAAAACTCATCCACGAATACTTCATAAATAAGAATGGGAGAAGGATTGGAAGAGATGCTAAGCGTAATTCTTTGAGGCTTCTGATAGGGATACTCGGTGCTTTTCTGGCTGGTTTTATATCGGGTAGTGTGGGATTAAGTGGTGGGAGTTTAAAAGTACCCATTTTGATTCTCATATTGGGAATCCCAGAGCGATCTGCTGTCGCCACATCAACTTTTATGATGATCCTCACAACCATAGCTAATTTAACAGTTCACAATATCTATGGGAGGATAAATTACGAGATAGGTTTGATGATGGGGTCGGGAGCGTTTTTGGGGGCTCAACTTGGCGGAAGAACGAATCTGAAACTTGATCAGAGAAAAATTAGATTAATTCTAGGGGTGATTCTCCTCATAATAGCCATTAGAGTATTCGTTGATGTGATTAGATAAGAAAAAAGTTCTAAGTTAAACTATGTGGAGAAACAAGCTTCGATTTCTCCGGTCTTAGAAATTAGTACATAATATTATAGGATCAATACAACCTTCCACTATTTCTGGTATATTTTCGAGATTAACTTATATACTTATTCGCTCGATTTTTATGTTACTATTCTTTGATAAGTGAGGGTCATCCTTGGTAATGAGAATTCAAGAAAAAATCCTTAGACGTAGAGTTGAGAAATTTCAAGCCCTAATGAAAGAGCGGAAAATTGATGCTGCGATGATACGCACCCTCTCAAGTTTTATCTATTTTACAGGAACCAAATGGCTTAGGCCTTCCCTTCTGATACCAGCCGATGGTGAGCCTATTGCGTTTATTGCTAGGGGTGAGGAGAATGGTTTTCTAAAGCGCACATGGATTAAGAATGTGGAGACGTATACTGAGGGTGGAGAAGTAATGGCTAAGGTATCTGGAATAATCAGAAGCTCTGGCTATAAGATTGTTGGACTCGAATACGGGATACAGAGGGATGCCTATATAATTTTTTATGAAATGTTCAAGAAATTGAATCCTCAAGTCAATGTGGTTGATGTGAGTGAGCTTATATATGGCTTAAGGATGATAAAGGATGATTTTGAAATCAATTTCATAAAGAAAGCCAGAAGTATTGCTAAGAGGACTTTAGAAGAAGTATTACCTATTATTGATAAAGGATTATCAGAAACAGAGATCGCCGCGGAGCTCTATAGTAGACTCTATAGGTATGGATCGGAGGATCCCCACGTTTATGTTAATGTAGGACCTTATCCAAGAGTGCATTCGGAGCCATTCAGAGACGTTAGGGTTAGCGAAAACGTTTTCGTCACAGTTGTGATTGGGGCTGATTATAACCATTACTATGCTAATATGTCTGAAACAACATTTATCGGACGTAATGATGAGAGAGCCCAAAGAGCTCTAAAATGTATGGATGAGGCCTTTGAAGTGGCACGTAACCTTACTAGAGCGGGGATAAAACCTATTGATGTCATGAAAGAACTTGAGAAGGTGTATGAGAAGTATGGGATGTTAAAATATCGAGTGAAGGGCTATCTCCATGGAGTTGGTCTTCAGATAGAAGAGATACCTATAACAACGATTATCCCTGGGCATAGAAGTATCGAATTAAAAGCACGAATGGCGGTGGCTTTTATTCACGCTCCATTAATGATAAAGGATTTAGGGCAGGTTAAGAAGGAGTATACATTTATAATCAACGAAGAAGGAGAGCTTGAATGAGAGCCCTCCACAAGTGTTGGTGATTACTCATGACTATATGCGAGATTCTTCCGAATATCTATTACGTTGGTGTTAACGATAGGTTGACGCGCTTCTTTGAGGGGATCTGGTTTATCCCTAACGGAATAAGTTATAACGCATACTTAATTATTGATGAGAAAGTAACTCTGGTAGAGGGTGGTGCAAAAGCTGGCTTTGAGAGAGAACTCTATAATAATATATCTATGGTAACTAGTCCAGAAAAAATTGATTACATAGTTGTGAACCACTCTGAGCCCGATCACAGCGGCACCTTGCCCTTTCTCTTGAGAATAGCCTCTAATGCTAAAATTGTATCATCAACCATGGCTAAGAACATTCTAATGAATCTGTATAACATACCCGCGGATAGATTTGTAACTGTGAAGGATGGAGATATTATAGAGTTAGGCGAACATAAATTAAGATTCTTCAACACACCTGGTGTCCACTGGCCAGATACGATAATGACCTATGAGGAGAGGAATAAGATACTATTTAGCGGAGATGCTTTCGGTTCTTATGGCACTCTTGATGGTGGATTATTTGATGATGAGGTAGATATCAAGTTCTACCTAGAAGAGGCTAAAAGGTATTATTCAAATATTGTGGGAGCATACGCTTATGCGGTCTTGAATGCTTTAAAGAAATTATCTGGTTTGGAAATAAGGATTATAGCTCCTTCGCATGGTCCTATCTGGAGGAGAGAGCCATCCAAGATAGTTTCCCTTTATGAAAAGCTGAGTAAATATGAGGCCGAGGATAAAGTCTTGATTATTTATGGTAGCATGTATGGCTTCACAAGAGAATTAGCAGAATATATCGCCAAGAAACTTGTTAAGGAGGGTGTGAGGGTAGAATTACATAATGCCGTTAATGAGCACCCTAGTTATGCTCTGAGTAAGGCTTGGGACTCAAAGATAATCATTTTTGGAGTACCCACTTATGAAAATATAGCGTTTCCTCCAATATATTATATAGCATATCTCCTAACTATTAAGAAACTAAAAAATAGGTACTACGCAATATTTGGCTCAAGTGGATGGGCTGGTGGAGGCTATAAACAGATTCAAAAAATGCTAGATCAGCTTGGTTGGGAAATGGTGGAACCAGTAATAGAGATCAGGGGAGCTGTTAAGAAGAGAGATTTAGAGAAGGTAAATGAACTTGTGGAGAATATAAAGAGAAAGTTGATATGAGGAAGGTAGGGAGGGATGCTAAGAATTTTTATTATTTTTTACATTTAGGGAATATTGAGCCCTCTTGCGAGGAGATTTATATGCTCTCCAAGATTCCGATTTCTTTAGAAAAAGTTCGTGAAGAGGATATTGATAAGGAGATTTTAAGGATAGCGATAATAGCTGAGCTAGACGCCGTAAATCTGTATGAGCAGATGGCTAGTATGACTAAGAACGAAAAGATAAGGAAGATTCTTCTTGACATAGCTAGGGAAGAAAAGACGCATGTAGGAGAGTTCCTTGAGATGCTATTACGGATAGATCCAGAGCAGGTTAAGGAATTAGAGAAAGGGAGAGAGGAGATAAAGGAGCTCCTTGAGGAATGATTAATTAACAAAGTTATATATAGAGCGAGATAGTACAGATTATTTCTCTTATTTTTATTTTATTCTACAGGTTAAGTAAGTCTATTTATTGAAAAAAATGAAGAACTAGGAACCTCTTAGCCTCTCCCATACTTCTTCTAAGTCTTTCAACGTGAGTGCTAATCCATTTTTCTCCTCTATGTATTTCTTCACACTTTCTGTGAATCCTCCTCTGGATACTATGATGATTAACGCATCCTTAACGTTAAGTAAGTGCATTTTCCCTATGAATTTTTCTAAGTCTTTGTGAGTAAATGCTGTTTTCCTCCATTTGACTTCTCCTATTATTCTAATTTCACGTCCTCTTGTTCCTACAATATTTACTTCATTTCCTTTTCGATCCCACCAGCTACCTACATAATTCACAATTGGTATCTTTACGCCTTGAATATCCTTTCCAGCAATTTTTAGTATTGTTCTCCTAATAATTTCCTCAAATATGAAGGACACATAATTCGGCAAGTCTCTTATTATTTCGTCTTGCACAATTTTGTATTGCTCGAGCTCTATTAAGTCGCTATTTGGGAAAATATACCTAAACCAAAAGCTATAAAATGGATCCCTTATGAAATATCTTGCTCCTCTTGCTCTCTTAGATGCTAATACTGGTACTCTCTTCTCTATTATCTCAAAATAATCAACCAATTCATTTAGATACTTATGAATACTCTTCTCCCGTATTCCCGTATAATTCGCGATTTCATTACTAGTAACATTCCCAGTGGCAATAGCTTCTAGGATGGAAAAATAAGTGGCATGCGCCTCTCTGAATTCCTCTATTAACTCATTCCTAACCTCTCTCCACCCCGGATACGTTTTTACTGTGAAATATTTAATGACATTCTCCTTCGTTATTCTTAGCCCTAATCTATCTATAGTATCATAGTACCTGGGCATGCCTCCTAGCATTGAGTAAATCTCTATTATCTCCTCCTCTGAGATTACTCCCAAATCCTTTAATAATGATCTTATCTCCCAAAATTCGAAGGGTTTTAAGAAAATTTCAGATGTCCTCCGTCCATAAAGCGGTGAAGCCTCGCTTTCGAAAATTTCTCTAAGCATACCAATCATCGATCCTATCGCAACAATCATCAGTCTTAAGTCTTTCTCAAATTTCATCTCGTCTATTGCTTCCTGAAACACAGAGAAGATTTCTATGCCGCAGTATTTAAAATTCTGGAATTCATCGAACACAACCAGTACTTCTCGAGTTTTAGCAATATTCTTCAAAAGGAATAAAAAATCCTCAAAGGATTTTACCTTTGGTACACGGATATTAAGACTGTATTCTACTCGTTGAATAAATTTTGATAAGAGACTCTCCATCCCTTTTTTCTCCACGAATAAGTAAATCATCGGGACATTTTCTCGATTAGCAAATTCGAATAATAATCTCGTCTTACCAACTCCTCGACGACCCGTAATAACAACAAAATTAAACTTACCGCTCTTAACTGCATGCCAGATATTTCTCAGGCTTCTTAATTCCAATTCGCGATTAAAGAATTTCATTATACCTACCTATGAGTAGTCTACTAAATAGTAGTCTACTAAATAGTAGATAAAAACTCTTAGTATTTAAGGGATTAATAGCAATATAAAAAGCCCATTATACCGAAGTGAATGCAAAAGATTGATACTCAGATTTTAAGAAGGTTATGTAAGGATATTAGTTTTGAAGCATAGAAGCCTATCCTCTTTTTATAAAAAGGTCGCATTCCGAACTTAGATATAGGGGCTGACAAGTGCGCATCAGAAGAGAAGGTCTCGAGCTAGTTATTGAATTCAGGGATAATGAGAAAGTCTTTAAGGAGAAAGGGCTCATTTTTGACAAGAAAACCGGTACGTGGAGATTTCTCCCTATGCATTACTTCTCCATCAAGAATAGAGCATTGTTGCTCGGCTATGAAATAGTTTCCGATATCCGAGAAAATTTCTCCCTTAGTGATTCTATAGCTCAAAAAATATCAAGAAAATACGAGTTAAGGGATTACCAGAAGCAAGCAGTTGATTATCTAGCCAAGAACAATTGGATGGGAGTTATCGTTCTACCCACAGGAGCAGGTAAGACTTTAATTGGGATTGAGGTACTCCGGAGATTGAGTGTTAGAACCCTAATAGTTGTTCCTACCTTGGATTTGATGAATCAATGGTTATCAAAACTTGTTGATATGCTCAGTATTCCTAAAACAATGATTGGGCTTTATGGTGGTGGAAAATACCAAATAAAGGAAGTAACGATCGTTACCTACGCGAGTGCTCATAAGAAAGAGTTCTTAGAGAGAGCGCTAGATTACTTCGGTTTAGTAATATTCGATGAAGCACATCACTTGGCTGGTGAACTGAATAAAGAAATAGCCAAGAGACTCGTAGCTCCATATAGAATCGGTTTAACAGCTACTCCTGGAGAAAAAGTGAAGATGCTTGAAGCCTTGATTGGTCCCATTATAAGGATAGCTAGCTTCAGAGATCTTGCTGCGAAAGGTTATTTAGCAGAATTTGACTTTAAGAGGATCTATGTGAAGTTAACGGAGGAAGAGGCAAAAAGATACAAGGAACTCATGCGGATTTACCTTGATTATGTCAGCAAGATTGGGATAGAGGATGAGATAGAAAGGTTCAGAGAGCTTGTTAAGAGGTCTGCTAAGGATAGAGATGCTAGAAAAGCTTTGTTAGCTAGAATAGAGGCGAAAGACATAGCGTTAAAAGCTGAGAGGAAATTAGCTGTTCTAGAGGAGCTTCTCAGAAAGCATAAGGATGAGAAAGTGATCATATTCACTCGTCACGTGGATGCTGCTAAGTACATCTCCACGATATTTGGAATACCATATGTGACTGGTGACATGGATAAGAAGAAGAGAAAAGAAATATTAGACATGTTTAAGAGGGGTGAAGTCACAAAACTCGTGACCGCGGAAGTTCTTGATGAGGGAATAGACCTCCCATCAGCATCCGTTGGAATAATCTTAGCGGGAAGACCGTCGAAACGTCAACTAATTCAGAGAGTAGGAAGGGTGCTTCGTCCAGCTGAGGGAAAGGTGGCGAAAATATATGAAGTAGTAACTAGAGCTACCTACGATTATTTCGCATCAAGAAAGAGGAGGATAAAGTTCACTGAGTTATAGGGAGATCTCCTTGATCCCTCTCTCAGCACTCCCAATCATCATTAGGGGTAAATTATTAATCCCGAAGTTTCTATATCCTAGACATGTTAGCTTAGTAGCGTCCCTGATCGAGATTGTAGATGAGCTAACCAATAGAAATCTTACTGAGAGCAATCTTAAGAGGATTATCGAAAGCTTTATCGGTGATTATAGGATTTCTAAAGCATTACACTATGCGTTAAGGTACTTTTATGAATTCAAAACAATTGGGTTAGATGAGAGTACTCAAAGATATCTAGCAAAGAAACATCACATACAGGATGAGTGGGAGTTTAAGAAGGCGTTCTATAGATGGGTTAATGAGAAAGGAGGCTTCTTAGGAAAGGAAGAAAGGGATTTCATGATAAGGAGATTTGCCGAGGAGATTGGATTATCCTACGATATCGTGAAAAGAGTTATCGAGAATGAATTGCCAGAAAACATCACTTTCATGAGAAAGAGAGATGAGAAGCCTAGACCATTAGTGCTCATAGGGCTTTATAACTTCTTATTACTTGAAAAACTATTATCCATTAGTGAGAGAGCTTTTCTTAACGTATATGGAAGAGAATTGGGTGCGATAGTTAAGAAGCTCATACTCAGGGCTAAGAGGCATGATGTAATAGCTGATTTTAAGAAAGTTAAAAATGGTGTTGAAGTGGAAATCACTGGTCCTTATCAACTATTTAAATTACCTGCCGTAAGTGAATATGGTAGACAAATAGCCGCTGTAATAGCTCCCACAATAGTTAACTATGAGGGATGGCGGTTAAGGCTCTGGGTAATTTATAGGAAGAGGAGATATTATTGCGAGATCAGAGGTTATGAGGAAAACTCACCAATACTCAAGCCTTACTGGGCGATAGCACCAGATGAAAAACCCAGAGAGACCTATGATAGCTCTATTGAGGAGAGAATCTACAATGCTTTATCAAAGATCCTAGAGAGAAATAATGCTAGAATATTGAGGGAAGCTGATGTAATAATTCTAAATAACGGTAGAATATTAATCCCAGACTTCACAGTAGTGTGGGGTAAAAAGAAGATATTCATTGAAGTTATTGGCTACTGGAGAAGAGAGTATATAGAGAAGAAGAAGGAAAAGCTTATTGAATTGAGCAAAGAGGGGTATAAAAACTTCCTAGCAGTGATTGATGAGAAACTCAGAAAACACTTTGACCAATTACCTATCTATAAGATATATTATAGTGGAAATTATATACCAATAGGGAAATTATATAGGCTGATCACGAGTATTTAACAACGCCCAATAATTAGCCTCTCTGACTTTATAATAAATAATAATGAAGAAGTTATTCACGAGCTCTTAGAATTTTTACTGAGAATACTATCGAGGATATAATACCATAGATTATTACCCAGAGCACTAATAGTATTAGTTCTGGAATAATGTCTAGTGGGGTAAATATGTGAGGGAGCATTAGAGCTTTCCTAAGCCCAATGATTGCGCATCTCCAAGGAATAATATCCAGGAGAGTGAATTGATAGCCTATGAAGTTGCCTATCACTGGGTTCTCTATTGGGAAGTATCCAGCTATTACTAGTGATAGGGAAACCGTTATTCCTATTGTAATCCCTTCTATGCTCTCATGCTTTATCAGGGAGACGGCTATCATGGATATCTCAGCGGTTAATACTCCTGCTAAGACTATTATGAGTACAGATAATAGGTAATGCATCACCGTGCCTAGTACTCTTATATAGCCAAGCGCTAAGGATGCTCCGATCATTATTATTCCCTGTAATAATGCTATGGTACCCCACACAGCTAAGATTGATGCTATATATTCCGACGAGGAAATTCTCGTCAGTTTTATTCTCCCTACCAAACCCCTCTCCATTTCGAATCTTAACATTTTTATGACCGATACAGCAGCTAACATTATTGTTTGCATTATCTGACCAGGAACTAAGACAGAGTAGTAAGCTTTTAGGAAGGATTCTTTCAGCCCCTCCTTACCACCAATTCTCTGAAAAGATACATTGAATACCCCTGAGAACGATCCTTCTTCTGGATGTTGAACCTCCACCGTAATATTATACTTCTTCGCTAAGTAATCAGAATAATTCGTCATAAATACTTGAGCCGTGTGAAAAGAGAATTCGGCTATGTGCCTCCATATTAGCTCATAAGCTCTCATACAGCCAGCATTCGTTGGATCCCCAATTATTCTAATCTCTATTGTACCTAGGGATTCTGAAAGATTTTCTAGTTCCTGAATAGCCTCTATATATCTATTCCCCAAATCGTAATTCCCAGACTCGAATGCCTCATTTGCTTTTTTACTCAGAATCGGTAGTAATATGCTCCTAGTTAAGCTCTCCGAGAATCTTTTTATAGCTTCTGAGAAACCTTCTGGAATAAGTATTGCAGCTGATATCTCTAGCCTACTGACCTTCTTCTCAGCGATTTTTGCATCACTGATAATCATGATGTGAAAGGCTTTAATGCTCGTATTCTCAAACGTCACATTATTAAGATAATTATAAAACAATGATCCATAATTTATCCGCTGGGACATGCTACCGAGGTTTATTATAGTTCCGGAATCCAGAGTTACATAACCAATCTTAATAGGCGTGGTTTCTGGGTAATAAGCACCAGCAATACTCCCATAGATGATCATGAAGATCAGAGGAAAACCGATGACATAGAAGTACAGCTCCTTTGTTCTGACGATCGATTTTATCCTATTTAGAATAATGACGAGAATACTCATATTCCTCATCCTCCAATAAGCCTTCCCGTTAGGAATAAGAAGACATCTTCTAGCGTACTTTTTCTGATGCTGAGAGTTATCACGTTCTCGTAAAGAGCCTTATCATTCCTTATTTCGTTGCTTAACGCTATCAAATCATCACCCTTTATGATGATCTTGTATCCCGCTCTTGCCATACCCCTCTTCTCCGCAATCCTCCTTAACTTTTCAAGAACTTCTTTATCAATCTCATTAAAGAGAACTTCAAGAATTTCCCTACCAGTTATTTTTATCTTCAACTCCATCGGTGGTGCATCAGCGATTATCCGTCCTCTATCCATTATTACCACACGTTCGCATAATCTCTCAATATCCTCGACTATATGGGAGCTAATTAGGATAGTTTTTCCTAGGCTATTAAGCTTCTCTAGTAATCCAATGACTGATGCTCTCATGGCTGGATCAAGACCCGTGGTTGGTTCGTCTAGGATTAGAATCTCTGGATCATTTATCAGCCCCATCACGATTGATAGTCTCTTCTGCATCCCACCAGACAATTTGCGAGCGAGTCTTTTCCTGACCTCCCATAACTCGTATTCCTCAAGAAGTTTCTTAATCCTATCCCGCAGTTCCCTCTTAGGAAGCTTGTACATAGCTCCCATCATCCATAAATTCTCCTCAACAGATAGATTAGGCCAGAAGATGTTCTCCTGAGGAACATAGCTTAACTTAAATCTCTCCTCACTCCTTAAGAGCTCCCTTAGGTTCTTACTCAGTACAATACCCTCTCCACTAGAAGGTTGAAGCTGCCCCGCTATAATTCTCATAAGAGTTGTTTTGCCAGCACCATTAGGCCCGAGTAAGCCAATAGTTTCCCCAGCTTTTACTTCCAAAGAAACATTATCAAGAGCTCTTATTTTATTGTCATAGATCTTTGAAATGTTTTTGAGACTTATCACTACCTCCATGAGTCCACCCCCACCACGGATACTATGATGAGAATATGCATGAGTAAATTGATAAATAGTCTAGAAACTCTCCAGAACAAATTACTTTGTGATGCAGAGAACGTTAATGGTTTATATAGTCTTTTAAGATTGAGCAGTATAGTAGCTAATTCTTGACAGTGAAGAGCATTGATTAATGAAGAGAGGGAGAGAATAGAGAGATTCCTAGAGATAGTTGATTTGATAGAGGTCTACGGGTATTACTTATTGAGGAAAGGGATCGGAGAGCTCTACATATTTGTGGCGGGAATAATAAGTATTTCACTACTTCTAGTTTTGCCACTAGGAACAATATTGCCTAGTATTTATTTATCCATAGCTATAGTTCTAATATTCATTATTGCTTCCAGCAGCACACTTTTTGCCTGCAGAGAATTTATCCTAATACCATATTTATACGTGAGAAAACCGAGAAAAGAAAAAAAGATAGAAATCGAGGGAGTTTTCTGGAGCATAGCTTCCATAGTTATAGTTCTAACATTCATAACAATTTGGACTGGATTAGTTCCCCCCACTATAGCACCATTTACTGTTGGAGTTATGGTTGGGTTTGGTAATATAGGGAATTATGTGGGGGCCAGGGGTAGAAAAGATTACCCAGGAAAGGTTTCAAGAGAGTATCTTGTGCTTGGTGTAATAATTATCATGGGGTCATTCCTAGCTCTTTTACTACCACAGTATGGATGGTATATAATAACGATAGTGGCCCTTCTGGGAACATTTTTATTCGGGGTATATATACTGCTAACAGCTAGCAAGGTTCTCGAGCAACGAGGTTCTATAGATGAGCAACGAGGATTCCGAGAAGATATTTAAGCAATTATCAAGAATACTCAAGGAAAATAAGGTCTTAGGATCCCCCACTAGAACAACAATAATGATACTCCTATACTTCAGAACAAGGATGAAATTCACGGAGATCCAGAAATTATTGGATTTGACCCCAGGAAACTTATCAAGCCATTTACAAAAGCTCAAAGAAGCAGGTTACATAGAAATAGTGAAAGGATTTGCGAATTTGAGACCAGCAACAATTATTAGGATTACTCCAGAAGGAATAGAAGCGATCAGGAATTATATGCGTATAATAAAGAGAATACTCGAATTCAAGCCCTAACTAGAGCTACAATGACTTAGAATTATTAAAAATCTCACCAAACGCGTTTTCCCCCAATACATCTCCCGATACCCGTACTCATTCTAAACAGAAAAATTTATATATTATCCATGGATGTTATAATTATTGAATCATATTAGTAAAAAAATCGAACCAAATAGGTGTTGAAATATGAATGAAGAGATTCAATCACGAATCCCATTAATTGGAGAAAAATTCCCTAGTTTTGAAGCCCAAACTACTATGGGTAAGGTAAAGATTCCAGATGATTATAGGGGTAAGTGGCTAGTTCTCTTCAGTCACCCAGCTGATTTCACCCCAGTATGTACTACAGAGTTCGTTGCATTCCAGAAGAGATATGAAGAGTTTAAGAAACTAAACACCGAGCTCGTAGGGCTATCCATTGATCAAGTATTCTCACATATTAAGTGGGTTGAGTGGATAAAGGAGAAGCTGGGTATTGAGATAGAGTTCCCAATAATTGCTGATGACCAGGGAAGAATTGCCAAGATGCTTGGAATGATTCATCCTGCAAAGGGAACCAATACTGTCAGAGCTGTCTTCATTATTGATCCAAACGGAATACTGAGAGTTATTCTCTACTACCCACAGGAGATTGGTAGGAACATGGATGAGATTCTTCGAATTATCAAGGCCCTTCAAATATCCGATAAGTACAATGTGGCATTACCAGCTAATTGGCCAAATAATGAGCTAATAGGAGACAAGGTTATTATTCCTCCAGCAAGCGATATTAAGACAGCCCAAGAGAGATTAAAGCAGTACAAATGCTATGACTGGTGGTTCTGCTATAAAGAGGTAGAATAAACTTTTATTCTAGTTTCATTTTTTACTATTCTATTTCTAATAATTACTAAATTGGTGAGAATTCATGACTGAGCTTCTCCAAACAGCTGATTGGAAAACTGAGAAGCATGTGCCTGTTATCGATGCTCCTGATACTGTTAAGAAAGGGGAAGTAGTTCGAGTTATGGTAAGCGTTGGTAAGGAGATCCCACATCCAAATACTACTGAGCATCATATAAGATGGATACAGCTGATTTTCTGGCCGGAGGGTGAGAAATTCCCCTACGAGATTGGCAAGGTTGAATTCACAGCCCACGGAGAATCTGTCAGAGGACCAAATACAAGTAGTGTGTACACGGAGCCAATAGTAATGTTTGCGTTCAGAACAGAAAAATCTGGAAAATTGATAGCAGTATCTTATTGTAATATCCACGGAATGTGGAAAAATGAGAAAGAAATACGCATTGAATAATTCCCTATTTTTTTACTAAGTATTTCGAGAGAATCAGAAACCAAGTGATCTCTAATTCACAGTATTGGAGAAAGGACGTGTAATGCAATGAATAAATAAGAATTTCTTCACGAATATTTTTCAAGACTGCTATGGCTCCTTATACAAAGCCTCACTCCTATAGGATTGAAATAAAGACGATAGTATAATCCTTATTTGATATCGTATTGGAAGAGGAGGCTTATGTTTGACAAAGAATTAATAAAGAAGGCTATTAAAGAGTTTCATTCCAAATTCTACCCAGAGGTTGTTGTGGAGTATATTGGTCAGGGAGAGAATAAGATAGCTTTTAAGCTCACCGGACACTATTGCCTAACATGTGGTATGCAGGATTATTTTGAGGACTTTGCAGAGATTTTATCAGACGTTCTCGGGATAAGATTTTACATAGAGGATAAATATCCTCTAAATCATGGATATGCTGGCTGGATAGTTATTTACTCAACGGATAAAAAACAAGAAGAGAAAGTTCGGATAAAATTCTTGCTCTTCACAGAAAAAGATAATTTCGAAGAAGTCCTAATCGAAACATAACCTTATACCAATCTTTACATATGCCCCAGACTTACAACTTACTCTCATCCCTAGCTTTCAGAGATTTCTTAAGTTTCCTTAAATATTATGTACTTAAAAATAGCTCTAGGCAGTACTAATAGTTCTTTTGGGTTAGGAATCCCAAGGAATTTGCTATATTAATTAAGCCTCGGAATTCTTTATAAAGATCTCATTTATAGTGAATAGTGTATTTTAAAGACCTTATCCTAAGTGTTTCTAGTTGGCGAATTTACGATGAATAAAATAGTTCCCGAAAATCTTTTAAGAGCCTACTAATCATTTTCTCATTTGTTACCAGGATTCCATGGTTTATCTCGGTGAATAATGAGCTTCTCGTTATGGATGCCGTACCTATATAGCATACAAGATCATTTCTTTTTGTCTTTGCTATAATTGTCTTTGTGTGAATCTTTGGTAACCTTTTCACCTTAATTACTTCTCCTCCAAGCTCTCTTATTTTTCCATTGAGCTTATCCTCTAGAGACGTGCTGACTCTTGTGGATGCTATTATTTTTATCTCTACGCCATTTAATGCGGGTGGTACTAAGAGTTTCTTAGCTGCTTCAAGCTCTATTAAGTACATGAATATGTAGAGCTCTTCTGATATGAGTGAGAGAAATAATAACTGATAGAATGGTATTGAGAGATTAAGAATTCTTGCCGCTTCCTTTAATGAGAGCTCCTCATCTAGGTATTTCCTGGCCAGCTCCTTTACCTTCTTTTGATTCATATTCGCCTTATCAAGCTGTTTTATCATTACAATAGGTGGTTCTTCCAGAAGCCCCTCAGTGCTTTTTGACCATAATAATTCGTAATCCTCTACCAACTTCTTATTTAGATTTGGATTAGTTATGACTACGAAGTGGTTTAGTTCTCTCTCCATAGATCTTCTCGTTAAATTACCAGACATGAGGATTGACTTTGTCTCCTTAGCATTTTTGAAAATGATTAATTTCGTATGGAGTAAGGGAATGAACCTTATGCGAGCTATATCCACGCATTTCCTCACTCTTTCTAAATTCTCCACATTTTCCCTCATAGAGTCATTTATCCAAAAGTAAGCTCTGACGATTCCTGAGAGGTTCGCATTAGATGCTTCAGCGATTCTCCGGAGAACTGATGGGGATATATCGGCTGTCAGGAAATGTATCTCTTCGCTTTTTGAAGCTAGATCAGCTATGACTCTATCCAATGAAGAGGACCACTCATTAATAATCAATGTTAAAGTATCATGGGACAGTGATCATCACTCTCCCATTTATCATAACTATATCACTTAAAATGAAGTGAATCTAATATAAATAAAAAATCATCCTCAATTTCGATATGTTTTAATCCTATCTAGTGCTAGGATTTTGAGTAGTGGTGATAGAGGTGGAGACTTCAAAAGAAGCACTAGCAAAGCTAGCTAAAGAGATCGGAGAGAAGGTAGCAGATGAGTTCATGAGATCCGTATTATCAAAACTAACTGGAGAAGTCATTGGACTAAGAAAGGACATGGACATTCTAAAAGATTCCATGAATAAAGTATGGGCAAGCATAAATAAACTAAGTGAGAAAATAATCCAACTAACAGAAGCCCAGAGGCATACGGATAAGCAATTAAGAGAGCTGGCTGAGCGAGTCAGCGAGCTAACCGAGGCTCAGAAAAGGACAGAGGAGAGACTAAGCGAGCTAGAGAGACGAACGGAGGGGAGGTTCAGAGAGCTGGCTGAGCGAGTCAGCGAGCTAACCGAGGCTCAGAAAAGGACAGAGGAGAGACTAAGCGAGCTAGAGAGACGAACGGAGGGGAGGTTCAGAGAGCTGGCTGAGCGAGTCAGCGAGCTAACCGAGGCTCAGAAAAGGACAGAGGAGAGACTAAGCGAGCTGGCGAAGGCTCAAGCAGAGACGGAGAGGAGGTTAAATCAGTTAAGCAGAATTGTCTATTCTCTCGTTGGTGAGGTGGGTAGGATTAGAGGCGAACTTGTGGAATCGCGAGTTGCTTTAGATCTGTCATCTTTCCTTACAAAGCATGGCTTTGATGTTTTTCATCATTTTCCAGATGTACCTTATGTTGATGTTGTGGTTGAAACAGATGGGTTTCTCGCCCTTATAGAGATTTGTAAAAAATGTACAATGAAGGATCTTGACCAAGTGATCAGGGGGGCAAAGATTTTTGAAGAGAAAGAAGGAATCAGGCCGAGTGTTCTTGTTGTATTCTCATACACAGGGGAGATAGATAAGAAAATGTTGGAGGAGGCGAAGAAGAGGGGGATCTTAGTTGAGTGGAGTACACGCAGACTAGTGAGAAGACTCCTCAAACTAGCAAAGAAAAATGTCGAATAGGCCAGAACATGCATTCCAAATCCATTTAATACTCCTCTCTTCTAGAGATTGTGGAAGCCCACAAGCTTCTCCTAAATAGTACGATTATTAGTAATGCGTCTAAATAACTCCTTCTACATTGAATCAATTCCCAAATCGATTTTGAATCGTCTACAATTCAACAATTTAGAGAGAATTTATGTCAATATCCTTCATTCTTAATCCAAAACCAACTAATCTCTGAAAGTGTTTCTTGTTAAATGTCCATAGGGGTAAACCCTTAGAAATGCATATGGATGCTATTAGGAGATCCCTCTCATCAATTAATGATCCCTTAGCCCTGAGTTTGCTCCAGATCTTGCTCGCTATTTTGAGAGAATCATTATCAAGGGGAAGAATATTGAAGGCCTCCTCTAATGTCGATTTGGATTCTTGTGCGTCTACTCCAGCAGTAACCTCTCCTCTCATATATTCATATAGTGTTATTACTGTGATGTAGGGCTCATATTTTATCAGGAAATCCTCCAGTTTCCTCATCTTAACTAATGCTATGAGGACATCAGTATCAATGACCACCTTCAAGAATATCCCTCAACCGAAAACTCTTTCTAAATAATAGATGCGATTCTCGAATACTCTTCTCAACTTTGGAATCAAACCTCTCCTGAATCCTCCTTGCAGCAATTACTCTTTTTAATCTTATGTTTTCCTGCACTAAGTCCCTTAGGAACTCACTCCAATCCTTATTGCCCCTTAATCGATTAAGCATCTCTTTAACCTCGATCGATACTGGAATCGTAGTATATTTTCTAGAATCACCCATACTCAATCACGCCATAAAATCATTATATAATCATGTAATTACTTGATTAAAATCTGTCGATCAAACTACCCTATTACATCAGAGGGCAACTTATGGAGATATCTCCTACCCTTATAGATCGTGGCTACAAGTTCCCGAGCCCTCTCCTTATTAATGCCGTAGTACTCCCTAAAGGGAGCCTCGTCATATCGAAGATTCGCCCTCGATAAAACCTCTCTTTCAAACACCTCATCATAATCATAAAAATTCATTTTCTCACCCCATGGATAAATTATCTCAACAGCAAGGATCCGGCCCTTATAGAAGTATCTCGGCTCATGATTTATTCCGAGGACAGGATTAACCTTAATATTACTTAATCCACGATTCTTAACATACTCATAGAGATTGATGAACCCCTCTATCTGCTTATAGAAGTACTCCTCGGGCATCCCAGATAAGTACTTGAATTGTCTTGGATTCACACCCTTAAAGGAGACATCAATATCAACTAATATACCCCTGACAGAATCAAGTTCCTTAACCAATTCCTTATCCTCAGCGAATAATACGCCATTAGTCTCTATAATAGCTTTCTCGAATATCCCTAACTTAGCGACTTCCCGAATAACCCCTATGACATGGAACCATTGGAGAGAAGGTTCATTCCCAGTAAACCGAATAGCATAAATCCTAAAACCCAAGCGTTTCAGAAATCTAACTTTATCACAACGACATACAATATTCGCTAAAACATCCCTAATACTCTTAACAATAGGCCTAGCCTCATACCTAAGCTTATAACCCCAGCACAATTTACAACTAAAATTACAGCCCTTAACATCCAAGACAATTTCAAGCTTTTTATCCTCCAAAATACCGCAAGAAGCTATACAATCGCATTCAAGATATCTCTTAGCACAGGGATCCCTAACCCTCCGCCTCCAAAACGGAGCCCATCTACAAGGAAAATAAATATTAGAGTAGACACCAATACTCTCCTCAGACCCTCTCATAGGACTGATCACCAAAAAATGATGCGAGCACTCAGTCCAACACTCTTCAGAACACATATAATAGAGAATTAGGATTCTCTAAAGGCCTCAAAAATCTTCGGTAGGGATACATAATCCTTAGGAATTCTCGCCCTAACGGTCTTTGCTGGATCCACCAATTGACTTATCTGAATATCAACGATCATGCTAGCTATCATGTATGCCTCATCCCAATCAAGTGCTAAGCTATGTTGCAGAACCTTAACTGCAAGATCAGTAGCTTCGTACAACGCTTTATTAATATCCTCATGAGAAACAATAAGATAGAAAGCCTCATCAGTCTCAACAATAGGCCATGGAATAAACCTCTCCTTAAAAACACTCGTCGTGACCAAGACCTTCCCAGATACCTCACACCCAGCAACACATACCTCCCCATCACCCATAACAGCGTGCAAATCCCCGACCCCTAGCAAGGCCCCCTCCCTAAAAACAGGGAGATAAACCGTGACCCCCTTAGTAATTAACTTCGTATCCATATTCCCACCATGCTTACCAGGAACACCACAGGGAACCTTTTCATCATAGGCTACCCCGATAACACCTATCATCGGCCTATAAGGCAACCTTAACCCAACAAAGTGCGCAACACCCTTCCCAACAAAATAAACAAACTTATCCTCCCTTATCTCACAAATCTTCGTCCTAGGAGACCTAACCTTATCACCAAGCACACCATACCCAGGAGCAGTAACTATGACACCACGATCCCTCGTCTCGATATCAAGAATCTTAACAGCCAGAGTATCACCCCTCTCAGCCCCTCTAATGTAAATGGGTCCAGTCGCAGGATTAACCCTAGAAAAATCAATATCAGTAACTAACTGATCCTCTGAAGAAATCTGATTAGAAAAACAATCTAAAGTCTCAAAACAAATAACATCCCCAGGA
>Ga0190312_1000082_pt1 | contig 34697 bp, 25 predicted proteins | sample 487007910_MG_FD_165046 | JGI IMG/M metagenome (GOLD analysis project Ga0190312, IMG submission 165046) | Hydrothermal vent sediment bacterial communities from Southern Trench, Guaymas Basin, Mexico - 4870-07-9-10_MG | ecosystem: Environmental > Aquatic > Marine > Hydrothermal vents > Sediment ... | reverse complement strand
ATGTAAATAAGCAGGCTTTAAGGCTTGCCATAATCGCAGAGCTTGATGCTGTCAGCCTGTATGAGCAACTAGCGGAGATGGTTACTGATGAGAGACTAAAGAAAGTATTTTTGGATATTGCAAGGGAAGAGAAAACGCATGTTGGCGAATTCCTAGCACTATTGCTTATGCTTGACAAGGAGCAAGAGGAAGAGCTTGGGAAGGGGAAGGAGGAGGTCAAAGAATTGCTGGGTAGCACATAGGAGGAATCTTGCTTGGGCGATTAGAGATCACTGCTAGTACTCCTCATATTTCTTTATTTCTTTCCATGAGCCCTTTATGTCTTCTAGTCGTCTGATTTCTTTTCTTATGTATGCCTTTGGAGGGGGTATCTCTACTATAACTTTTACTGTGGGTATATTTTTGAATGGGTCTATGCTCCCATCTTTTTTCATTTCATCCATTAATTCCTTTAGTATTCTTCTTGTTTCTCTTCTGATGTAATCCACTGTATGTGTCGCTATGGATTCGGCATTCTTTATGTCCGCCTTTATTATGAGCTCTATTAGATCTGGCTCTATAGCCACAGGGTTATCAAGCTTTGCCCCTCCTTCGCCAAGCTCAAACAGCAGTTTTCCTGGGAGATATACTGGAAATTGCTTTGTTTTTCCGTAGCCCCTTATGATTATCTGTACTTTTGCTGGTAGTTCGAAGCCCTCTGGAGAGTAGAGCACTCTGATTTTTCCCTCGTTTATCAGTGAGTATACCATCTCGTATAGTACTGCCTGAGACCTCTTATATCCAGTTAGCGATGCTAGCTCGGTTAGACTTAGGGGCTTCTCCTCGAGTTGCAGTATCTCTATGATTCTCCTCTTTAGTGCTTCTCTATAGGCTTTGTATCCCATTTTTTCCTCTGGTATCCTTAATATTCCGCTAAGAATGAAGCTTACATCGTCCTCGGATATCCACACAATTTTTCCTGTTTTGATTTGACTAAGCAGTTCCTCTCCTGCTTCTCTATCTAAGACGCCCCTGTAGTTCTCCTCCACTATCCATTTCCACGCTAGATCATCTAGATTTTCCAGCCTATATGCCCCCATGGCTATTCCATCTAGTATCTGGTTAAGCGTTGCTTCTACTCTCCCGTAGTCACCGATAACGCTGTCCACAGCATCTCTATTGTCCTCACTTATCCTCTCTAACACCTTTAGGAAATCCTTAGCTGTGGGGGGATTCATCTTCCATATGAGTGTGAATGATATCGGAGATATTTTAAGATCAGGTTGTCTCCAAGGCCCAAAAACATCTTGGAAATATCTTGAAATTGCGTATGCAGCGTATCTATTTCCGCCCTCCCCTGCTGGGTAGAACACCGTGATTGAGAATCCCTCGTCATTCTCACAAGCCACTACTGGTATTCCCCTTTTCAGTGCCTCCTCGATTATGCTTATTTCGCCTATGAGATTATTGAAGTATTCTTCTAGCTGAGGTCTAATGTGGATGAGCTCTTTTCTGCTATAGGTTTCCATCAGAAATTTTTTGTCAAGCATTTTCTCAGCGACTTCTTTTATTCTCACTATGGGAGGACTCAACCAGAATGGCACTGTTTTCTCCGACTTCTCGATTTCCTCCACATAGACTTTCATGTTGAAGTGGTCTATCTTGATTACCCTGAGATTTCTTCCTGCGAGTTGGAAGGTCATTAGGGGCCTTATCCGAGTGCTTACGAATTCTGGATCGAGATTCCCTATCTTTATCCACTTCTCCACAATAACAACTTCATATTTGCTTTGAAACGGGATTACTGTGTAGAAATGCCTCATTGCTCTAGCAAGGACATCGCCGAGTTTCTCCTCCCTTGATCTCCTATAGAGGCCAATCCATTTTCTCCTGTTGATCTTGTATCTTCCCTCAGTGTCCCTCACTATTACCTCGTCTCGTTCCAGTGCCTCAAATACTTCTCTGGGTAGATCCTTATTCGTTATCAGACTTGATCGGCATACTATCTCGATTATTTTGTCTTTATCTGAGGAGAAGGAAAAGCCTGAGGATAGCGCGTTTAGAATGGTCTTGGCTATAGCGGAAATACTATTTATCGCCTTGATGAATCCAACATCAACCTCGGACAGTAGAAGCCCTATTATAGCTATGTTCTCTAGGAGATCTAGGGAAGACAAGGAAATAACTCCCGCTATGGGTATCTCTCCGGGTTTATGTCTTGCTCTCCCAACTCTCTGTCTCAGATATACTGGGTGTCCCGGAGACGCTATTTGAACAACCCCCTTCGCTACTGTGAAGTCAACTCCCTCCCCCAAGGCTGATGTCGCTACTATTCCCGTTAGTTCTCCGTCCTCAAACTTATTGATATATTGCTCCCTAAATCTCTTCTTCACATCGCTATGAATAACTCCAAATTTGCCTTCGATGCACATAGCGAGTAGTGTCGCTAGATACTCAGTAAATCTCCTTGAGTTAGCAAATATTATCGCTGGAAACAGCTTGCCGCTGAGGCCGTATTTCTCGAGATCTAAGCTGAATATCTCAGCTATTGATTCGCAAAGAGCCTTCTCATCATTCTGGAAATCTAGAGATTCAGATAGAATGAAATGTGGATGCTTCCCTGTTTTCACTTCTATGAATTCCTCGGCACCGATGAAATCAATCACATATCTTCTATCCGACTCAGGAATCGTGGCGCTTAGACCAACCACCTGTGGTTTCTCATCGAGAAGCTCATAGAGAAACTCTAATACTATACTGAGATAGACCCCGCGGTCGCTATATATGTTGTTATGCACCTCATCCACAATTATGTATCTAACATTCCTCAGCAGATCGCTACTTTTTCCAAACACCAATATGCTTAGACTTTCAGGAGTAGTAACAATGACCTTGCCTCTTAGCTTCTTCCTTTCACCAGTCCTGATACCAACATTAATACCGATGCTCTTACCAATATCGGTTAATCTCTCGAAGATATTGTTAACAAGAGCTCGCAGAGGAGCGATGTAAACTGCTTGGACTCCTGGGGTATCAGATTCAAGTATTCTAGACAGGATAGGCAACATAGCTGCTTCTGTCTTACCCATCCCGGTGGGAGCACTAATAATAACGTTTTTCCCCAGATAAACACTTGGTATAGCCTTTAGCTGTATCTCTGTTGGGGCTTTCCACCTATTTGCTGCGTACTCGTAGACCTTCAGATGTAGGTAATCTTTAAGTTCTACCCAGCTCATAGTCACTCACTTCTTAGAAAATTCATAGAATAAAGTATGCAAAATGGAATTTATAGCATGATGCCCAAACACGATTTTTATTTCACAGCGAACAAAGTAGCGATCATAAAGGAAGGTTAATCCTCTCTAATCGGAATGTATTTAAGATTATTTGCCCTCCCAAACTCTATTAGACCGTCATCCTTTGTATACAGTAAGCATTTGAGCTCATACCACTTGTATGCGATAATAGCGTCAATTATTTCAGGCCATTGAGTATCTTTGGGCCCCTCTCTTATGAACAAATTTTTGTGGCTACCTATTATCCTTAACGCATTGATGTAATCTACTGGTCTAGTTTTGATATAATTCAGCTTTATTCTCTTAATCTCATACGCTCGAGATTCGATGAATTCAGAGATCTCCATGATCTTAGAGAATCCTTTCTGGAAGTGCCTTCCTCCCTCTGAAAATGACTTATAAACTATCCTTATTAGCTCTAAAATCTGGATATCGAGAACACTAATTCTTTTCCTGCCAACTCTTTGATGATGAATCTATGATATTTGGAGTCCTCAAACACAATAGCCCATAGCCCGGTCGTATCTACTAAGATTATACTCATATTTCAAACCATGCCAAATGCTTCTCGGAGAGAGCTTTATCTTCATCAATTTTTCCTTTTTTAGGCCACTTAGCTCTAATAGGCTCAAGTATTATCACACCATTTTTTATGGATACACGAAGGATAGTATTCTTTCTTAAGTTTAGCTTCCTAACAATAGATGACGGCAGTTTTAATCTTCCATGATCATCATATATTTTTATCACAGTCTCCAAAATTGTCACCTACTAATTTTTTACACATTAACCATTTATAAGATTTTAGGTTCTTAGTTTTGTTGGTGTTTTCCCTTGAGAATCAATACTCTTAGAACGCCTCTGGGTAAGGTTAAGATCTATAAGTTTGGTGAAGGGGTTAAGGAAATTTTGATTGTGTCAGGTATGCATGGCAATGAGCATAACTCTATAGCCACTGTTAGACGGTTGATAGGACATCTAAGAGGACTACGTGATGACTTCTTTGAGGGCAAAATCACGATCATTCCGATAGCAAATCCAAATGCATTCAAATACAAGCAACGAGTAAGTGTGGTTGATGGGTTGGATCTTAATCGTGTTTTCCCAGGTGATTCGGAGCGCTTTGCTACCTATAGGCATGCAGCGAAGCTCTGGGAGATCGCCCAGACTATGGATTGCATTGTGGATATTCATACTTGTAGTTATTGTGAGCCGTACATCCTTACGCTCTACAAGGATTATCCAGATGTAAAAGAGTTTATAGAGAGCTTACCTCCCGAGAACATAGTTGAGAGTTCTGGTCTTTCTGGACAGCTATTCATAGAAGCACTTAAGGTTGGAATCAAAGCTACAATAATAGAATTACCGCAGGATGGTTTGAAGCTAAATAGCAGGCTCATATCGAGGATGTCTAAAGACCTACTCCAATCACTAATAAACATGAGGATTATAAGAGGCAAGAAAAAGAAGTTCGACCATAGGTATTTTAACCCTCTAGTTAAGCAACATGCTGACTGCCCTGGGTTATTTGTGCCTAGAGCTAAGCTGGGTAGCTTTGTGAATGAGGGAGATATTATAGGGCGAATCGGCAGAACCATAATAAGAGCGAAGATCAGTGGCAAAATAATATCGATAACACCGAAGATGTTCGTCATCACAGGAGAGATGCTAAGCAGCATAGCTGAACCATATAATATTATTGCCAAGAAGGGCTAAGCCAAAATATCCTCAGTCACTAAGGAAAACATAATCACTTCTAGTGCAATACTACTCGAATTTTTTTGCTACCTAGAGATTGCAATACACATAGCAGTTATGAAGAGAAACTATATAGGCACCCTCGCATCGATGGATCCATGAGGCTCCAAAAACTATAAAGTTGCAAAATACTAGTGCTGAAGGTATCAACGGTCAAAAGAACCCGAAAACCCAGAAGAGCCACATATCTCCTGAGCCACTTTTATCAGGGCCTCTATGGGTTCTATTCTCTCTTTAACCCCCTCGCTATCTAGTTTAGCCTCATGAAAGCCTAGTACATGGAGATACCACGCCGTGTCCCAAGCCTCCATCATTATCTTCCCTATTTTTTTCTTCAGGATCCTCACAGTTTTTTCCATATCTGCTATTGTCCATCGTCCCCTAACAGTAACTCTGGATAAAATGTTACTTAGATTGAGATGTATTGCCAATGCCTTTATAGCTTCCTCAGCTGCCTTATACAGTTTCTCTGATGCTTGAATGGGATCCTTATCCACAAGTTTTCTCCCCTCCTCAAGGAATTTTTTAGCCAAATTTAGATGCACTTCTACTTCAGCCTTGGGGTCGAGACCTAGCCTCTTAATGATGTACTCTAAGACTTCTCTTTCTATATCTATACCGAGCTCAGCAGCCTTAGAAGCAATAACTTCTGGGATCTCGATGATCCTTGACATAATAAAACATCACCGCCATAAAAAATAGTTGTTTTACCTATTAAAAATTGTTATCAAATGGTATAACATTTTTGGTAATATTATAAATTCTTTTTAACTTCATATCTTTCAGAATTCTTTATATGCCGCCATCTGGGTGTTGCTCATTGCGTGATGCGATCATAGCAGAAAAACTAACAAAATACTATGGTGACTTCTTAGCGGTCGATCATATAAGCTTCCGGGTTCGTAGAGGCGAAATTTATGGTTTCTTAGGACCTAATGGGGCTGGTAAAACAACAACTGTCAGAATGCTATGTGGGCTAACTAGAATAAGCGAGGGGAAAGCATATATTTATGGCTATGATATAAACAGGGAGCTGGTAGCTGTAAAGAAGCTGATTGGTGTTGTTCAGGATATTTCAAATCTATATATGGAATTGTCGTGCTATGATAATCTTATGTTCTGTGCTGAAATGTATGGGGTTCCAAGAAACAAAAGAAAAGAACGAGTCATGGATTTACTAAGGTTCTTTGGGCTTGAAGACAGAAAGCATGTCAAATTTAAGGAGTTGTCGAAGGGCCTCAAAAGAAGACTAGCTATCGCAGCTGCTCTTGTTCATGAACCTAAACTTCTTTTTCTAGACGAACCGACGATTGGGTTGGATGTGAAGAGCAAGAGGCAGATATGGAGTTTTATTCGTAAACTCAACGAGGAGGGAATAACAATATTTCTGACCACGCACAATATATACGAAGCATTTAGACTATGCAATCGAATCGCAATAATAAACAGGGGAAAGATAATAGCTGAGGGAACGCCGACAGAACTAAGAAAAAAAGTATCGGGAAACAAAATCATTGAGCTTCAGGTATCTCCACCAATAAAGAAAAGTGCTATTTTTGATAGTGTGGATGGGATAATCGATGTGAAGGTCGGGCGCGATAATACAGTATATATAACAATAGATGATACCATAGCGGCATTAGAGGGAATACTTAGAATGGTTAAAAAACTGAATCTGGAGATAATCATGCTGAATTTAAGGGGGGCAGATGCAGAGGATGTGTTTATTAAGTTGATTGATAGGACTGAAAAGAATATTGGATTTAGTACCGAGAGATGATTGACATGTTTCGATTTGAGGATATCATTAAGGCTTTCTACATCGCTAAGAAAGATATTAAGGAATACTACTTGAAGCCCCCAACGATCAGCTGGGGTATAGTATTTCCAGTCGCATTCACTCTGGCGTTCATACTTAGAGGCGGGCATCATACCCAAGAAATCATACCTGGACTTATAGCTCTCGCATTATTCTTCGGAACAACATCGATGGCTGCGGCTTCAATAGTTTTTGAGAGAAAAATAGGATCATTCGAAAGGTTACTTCTTTTCCCTGTAAGCTATACCGGTATAGCGCTGGGAAAAACACTGAGCAGTTTCATGTTTGGGATGGTATCCCTATTTGCGACACTAGTTGTGGTTCTACCATTCATATTAAACGTGCCTGCCTACTCGTTCTTCTTGGTTGCGGTTCTAATATTGTCAGCATTGATGTTTTCCGCCTTCGGTGTCTTCATCTCTTTCCTGATAAGGGATCCGACAAACACGATGATGATTTTTAATTCTATAAGACTTCCTATGATATTCCTATGCGGAGTATTCATTCCAGTATCATCTCTACCCCTACCATTGCGATTAATAGCGTTTCTTCTCCCCTTAACATATTCTGTCGAGGCAACGAAATTTGCTATAAATGGAAATTATGACGTTATCCCACCCATAGAATCAATATTATCGATGCTTATCATAACGATATTACTGATACTGCTAACCTCAATAAAAATAAGGCGCATAATACCGTAGATAGAAAATGAAATACTATTTTTCAGAATGGAATTCGATAGAACTCTCCTTCATATATTTGGTTAAAAAAATGCTATCGTTAATACTTGTCCAAGTGCCGGCTTTCTCCTTTTTAATAATATCGGTTATAATACTAGTAATACCTATTTTTCGCACATCAAAAAGCCACAAAGAACCACTAATATGTATCTTCTAGCCTTTATTCTAATAAATCTGCTCCAATATTATTTTTTTCTCTCGAAGAATGCTGATACATGTAAAGTGTTTAGTTCTGCATTAATGTAGTAATGTTCTAAGTTTTTCTGGATTTTTAGCTATTTCTACTATGTCTTTTGGTGTTAGGCTAATGATTTTGGGGCTCCTTATCTTGTTTTTTGCCACTATTATTGCTGAAGTGTCTATGTTGTGGCTTTTTAGTTTCTCTCTGAATTTTTTGGCCTCGTACTCCGTTATGTTTCCCATTTTGACTTCTATCGCTGCTATGACCTCTTTTTTTCTCTTTATGATCCCGTCTACTTCGTTTTTTAGGATTTTTTCTATTGTTCCACCTAGGATTTCCGCTATGAATTCTACTATGAAGTCTTCGTAGAATACTGGTAGGAGTTTTCTTATCTCCTCTGTGATGATCTCTAGTGGTATTTCCTGCTCCCCATATCCGAGTTTCTCATCAAGGTAGTAGTATGCCCAGATCAGGGGTGACTGTATCTTGTATAAGTAGCGGTTTTTTCTGTGGATCCCAATCCTATTGACTATGCCCATTTTTTCTAGGAGCTTCAAGTATGATTTTACATCTGATGATGATAGTGGCTCACTGGTTATCCCTGATATGTAGGATGCTATCTTGGCTGGAGTGTGGTTTCCGACAGCAATGGCCTTCATTATGGCTTCGTATCTTCGTGTCAATTCTCTTCCTTCTTCAAAGAATATTTCGCCGATGAGTGCGGGCACAATGTCTTTCATTGTGAGGGATAGTCTCGCTAGGAAGTCATCTATTAGCTGGTCATCATGTATTATGTTTAGGAGGAGTGGTTCCCTTGCGAAGGGAGCTATCTGTAGGAGGACCTCCTCGTCTTTGATATGGTTGCTCAAAGCTGATATGATATTCCTTGGTTTTATCATACCTATTTGGATTGGAGTGACTATGCCGAGAAGTGGGCTTTTTGGTCCCAAGATTTTCTCCACATAAAACAGGCTTGATGTGATTAGAATAAGCCTAGCTTTTGAGCTTGGTCTTAAGGCTTGTAGAAGGTCTTGGAGTTCCTCTGATAGTCTGTGGAACTCATCTACCACCACGGTTTTTTCCTCTAGGAGATCTCTTTGGATAGCCTCATAAAACACCTCTTTAGTTATAAATGTGAAGCGATCGTTTGTCAGCCTAAAGATTTTGCCCGACCTTGACACAAAGTAATATTGGTCAAACTCAACAAATTTCCTAACCAAATACGATTTCCCCGTCTTTCTCCGACCATAAATTAATATCCAATCCCCAGCTTTGTTAATTAAATCAACTTCGAATCTGGGAACCAGAATTCCCATAATTATCATTCCATAACATCAGTTGTAAAAATAAAATTGTATTTAATAAAATTTTCGACGAAGAAGTGTCTAATATGCTTGGTGATAGTAAAGAATTCATTCTTGGGCATATCAACTTCAAGGAGCTGATCCAGATGAGATTGTTAGGTATTCTTTTGATTTGGTTGTTATTGATTACTCTAGAGACGGTACTGATGCTGGCACTTATTCTCCGTCGGAGATATCCAAAATAAAGTCTGCGGGTATCATTCCTATCGCATATATCAGTATTGGTGAGGCTGAGGATTACAGGTTTTATTGGAATAACTCTTGGTATGTTGATCCACCAGAGTGGCTTAGTAAGGAAAACCCCAATTGGCCAGGATGCTACGCCGTTAAGTATTGGTATGATGAGTGGAAACAAATAATATTTAGCTACATAGATAAGGCAGATGAGTTCGAATATTGGAGCGACCCAGAGAACGGTGAGAATTTTACTAGACATAATCAGTGGGTGGGCATGGAAGATCTATTCTATAATGGGACAGAAAAACTTCCAGAGCATATCACTAGTGAGCGAATTTACTATTTAGACGAGGCAAAGAAAAGGGGAAAGGTTGTTCTCGTTGTGGATTATGTAGATGATGGCTTGGGCTACGTAGGTGATAATCTAAATCGGATAGAAGACTTTATTAGTCTTGCTCGGCAACATAGCTATATTCCATATGTGGCTAGGAGCGAAGGGCGCCCAATGAACTTATAGTAATACCCGTATACAGCCATAAAAACCTTTGCTTCTAGATAGAAAATAGAACGCACCAATAATGATGGCTGCAACGAAGACAAAAAGAATAACCTTAGCATACTTTTCATAGGCGTACCCCGAAGAATTCTTGACACATAAAATAATACTTAGTAAGCATTTTTTAACCTTTGTTGAGGTTTGTATTTGGCTGATTTTAGCTTTAGAAGCGGCAATGCTGTAACCTTAACGACAAATCTCTTGAAAACATCTAGTGTGAGGTGGTGTTTCAGATCTATGCTAAGAGGTTCTGAGTCGAGAATTCTCATCGTGGCATCCATCTCTTTAAGGTTCGTACTAGAAGTAGACAATTTTTTGTTTGCTTTGCTATGTAGGCAACTATCTTAGCATTACCTGTAGTTTTTATGCTACTTATGTAGGTGTTTATGTTTATGAGTTTAGTCGCGATTAGAACTTTATTAAATACTGTTCAGTGCAAGAAGGGAGTCAATTGTGAGTTAGCCGAGAGCGGAGTCTTTAGTAGAGTCCAATAGCTATCTAATAAAAAGAAGAATTGATAAGAGGTCATATATGCTTCATAATGCGATCCAGATAATCCTCATCAGCTTTTATACTGAACTTGTCAGGCGATTTAAGAAAGTTTTGTTTGATTCTATCCGAAGCAATTATGGCTTTCTCCTCGCCTTTACTTGTTATAGCCTCATATAGTTTTGGATGATACCGCTTAAGGCAGTCAATACAGTGAACCGTGAAGTAGTATCCATGTTTAAGTATATTTATCTCAAGTGTGTAGCCGAATGGACCGAGTATTCCAAGCGTTAGTACTTCAGCCTCAGCTATCGGTTTTCTGTGGATCCTGCTCAAGCTGCGGATGATTTCATCGATTCTAGCTACAAATGATTGTTCGGTCCCTCGCTTCTTGAGTGCCATGTCAAGTATATATGCGAAAAGCTTTGCTATCAGTAGGAAAAAGATCGCTATGCTAAGCAATATTTTTACCAAGATTTTGAAATAGGAAGCCGCAATAGCTTATTAGGTGTTTTGGCTGATCACTTAGGCTCCTCGAAGCAGTAGTGAACCTTTATGAATTGCTTTCTAAATTCTGTGACCTCGCATCTGATGTTCTCCCTTCTGTTTAGTATTCTTTCGAAGAATTCAGCCAATACGGCCATATCTTTTTCCTTCATACCGAACCTAGTCATCTCCTGAACTCCTATGCGTATTCCACTTGGGTTTTCTGTAGCATCCTTCGGTGTGTCCCAAGGCAAAGCAACCTTCGTAACAATTATGTTGCTATCCTCAAGAATATCAGCTACCTTTGCGCCCCCACCGTAATCCCTAACATCTACGAGTACTTGGTGTGTCTCCGTGAAGCCCCTATCAGCACATAGAACCTTGAATCCACGATCATAAAGCTCCTCAGCAAGCTTCTTGGCATTCCTTATAATTTGCTCAGCATATTCCCTACCATAAGCATTCATTTCTAGCGCTGTGACAGCTAGCGCTGGTAGCCTATGAATATGGTGATTATACACAATTCCTGGAAACGTTGTGTAGTATATCTTCTTCCACATCTTCTCTGGGAAATCGTTTTTCGCAATAATCATACCTCCTTGTGGCCCTGGAAATGTTTTGTGAGTCGAAGTAGTGATTATATCCGCTCCATCCCTGAATGGATCCTGAAACTTACCAGCATAGATAAGTCCAAAGACATGGGCAACATCGTATAGGATTATTGTGTCCCAGCCTATCTCCTCTCTGAGCTCCTTGATGGGTTCGGGAAACAAAACCAATGAGCGCCCAAGAATAACAATCTTCGGTTTGACCTCGTTAATAAGCCTTACAGCAGCATCAACATCTATCGTTAGGTCTTCCTTACTAACCGTGACTTTCTCATCTAAGCCTAAAACACCAACGACACCAAACCTCGTATGTGAAACATGCGCCCCCTTGGTTAGTCCTGTAGAAACCACAGTATCTCCAGGAGATGTAAGAGCTGCTAGAACAATCAGATTAGCTTGCCCCCCACTCAGGGGTCTGGGCTCAACCTTATCTGTATTAAATCGACCACCAAAAATCTCCTTCACAATATCCTCAATCTCCATGCAGTACTTTGTCCCTTGGTAGTGGCTCTTCTCAAAATGCTCATTGTACCTGTGCATGAAATCCGACATGTATAGCTTCTTAGCAAGAGGCGACATTGTGTTCTCGGACGCGACAAGGTTTATGCATTCCTCGCCGCGCCAAGCATTATGCTTCGAAACGATATTAAGGATGCGCTTCAACTCTATCATTATTAATCCCCATATGGGACAAGCAAAAAAGGTATTTATGAAGGCAAATAACACAGAGAAAAAATTAGGATTAATTAGCTACACTATACCGCCTTTCAAAGCCAAATGGGTAACTTCTACAGTGCCTAGGATCTGCTCCATGCCGGTTTATATTTGGTTGAATAGTATATTCTTTTGTATGATGGTTAGGTGACTAAGGTGATCCCAGTAGGTTTGGTGTCCGCTTTTCTCATCGTAGCTCTGCTTTTAATACTAGCCATAATCAGCATGGGTTTGGTAAAATTGCTACTTATTGCTCTGGCAGCATTGATTCTACTGGTAGTATTTATAAGATGCATTAGGATAGTACCTAAGAACTTCAGACTAGCCGTTTTCAGAGGAAAAAACCTTGTTGGCCTGTATGGTCCGGGCATTGTAGTAGTTGATCTCTTCGATCGAGTCTTGCCGATAGAGATGATTTCTGGAGAAAACAGTATTGCGATACCCCTTGGATTACCTAAGGGCAGCGAATGCAAGATTATCCTAACTGTTAACTGTCTTCGACCACTACATGATAGTAGGACACTTAGCTGGATTCTGAGAGTGTTCATTGAAGCACGAAACAAGGCTCTTACCCGCATATCCGTAGAGAGGATAGAGGATCTCAGAAAAACCATTGAAAGTTTCCTAATACCGAGCATCCAGAAGATTGGTTGTCGGCTGGTTAACCTACGCGTAGAAACCAAATAGGAAAGAAGAGGGGCAATTCTAATACTTACCGTATTTTTATTACACACCAATCATGTTTCTTTATGTTAAATAGAAAAGCCCTTTTGGATTCGTAATCGCAGTCTTTACTAGTTATAATTAGTAGACTGTCAGACTTGCTATTTGGTATTTTATAGCGTCTAGCTTTTTTCTATGCGGGAGTAGTCTTAGGAGCAACCAAAGTATTAGAGAGAAATAGGAGTAGATCCTATTGAGACAGACTTTCTTATTGTTCTAAGAATCATATTGTACAGGAAGTTTGGAGTCGCAAAGCATCAAATAACCAGCCAGATACCCCTAATTATGGAGCAGGAAATCCAGAAACCGGTATGTGTTTCGTTCGATGTGGGAGTTCCTTAGGATAATGTTTTCGCCTAATCCTTATATATCGTATTTTTATGTTTTGGAGATAGGCATGGTGTTCCATATGAAGAAAAAAATAAGGATTATTATTCTTCTGTACATTTTAGTATTCACTACGAAGGTAGCTGTTCCGAACCAATATTTGAAGGCGGCATGTAAAGGCAACATGCATGTGCTGAGGAAGCAAAACAGTATAGAAGTGATGAGTCTCTCCAGTAAGGAGGGTCTACAACTTAGAGAAAAAGTTGCTCTATCTTCCACCCCTTATAGCATATATAAATCCATAGGAACTTCAAATGATATAAAAAATTTTAGGGATGTAAGACCAAAAATTGTTTGGAATGTAGTGTCGAGGGTAGGGAGCCTAAGCGGATCTCCGCCTCCTAGTAACGGAGATTGGGTTATAAATGATACTACCGTTGTTGAAGACAGTGTGCTAATAGTAAATGGTAGCATAATAATAAATGAGACAGGAGCACTAATACTGATAAACACATCAATTTACATGAATCTGAGTTATGATGGTGAGCACAACATAGAGGTTTATGGGAATCTTACTGTCTTAAATTCCTCCATAACTGCTTACTATACGGATAACAACTATCGTATCATATCCTATGAGGGATCGAAGCTGAGGATTGAGAGTAGCGAGATAAGCTACGCTGGGTACATATCCTACTCAGAATATGCAGGGGTGCGCATTGAAACCAATAATGCAGTCATAAAAAATTCGCTGATACGATACAGTTGCTATGGGGTATACCTTTATTCCTCCAACTACAGTGTTATCTCTGGGAATACCATAGTTAATAATTCTTGTGCGGGTATCTACATAGGAAAGTCATTTCACAATACTATCTTTAATAACAGAGTAACCCATACCGAGGGAGGATTATACTGCCAAGGATGCGGAATATACTGCATACATAGTGAGCATAATAACATTTCTCAGAATACTATAGAGAGCAATGGAAAGTGGGGATTTTATCTTATATGGTCATACTACAACCAGATTTTAGACAACGTATTCATTAAAGATGGGATGTATGTGAAAACAGCGCTGTATAACACCGTGGAGAATAACACTGTGAATGGGAAGCCTCTGATCTACCTTGAGGATAAAGATAACTTAGTGATAGACAACCAAGCTGGGGAGATAATACTAATAAACTGTAGAGATATCAAAATAAGAAACCAGAACATAACGAACACAGACGCAGCTATATTGGTGTGGGACTCTAGTGGCACGATAACAAATAGCACGATCAAAAATAACTATCTTCGCGGCATAATAGTTGAGGCATACTATTACAACTGCACCATATATGGGAATACAATAGAGAATAATAATGGGGGTATCTATGTCTCATCTGGATGGGTCAATATTTCTAATAATAAGATAATCAACGACTGCATCTACATGTTTTCTGGTGGGCATATAGCTAACAATACGATAATAATAGGCAACCCGTATGGGATCTATCTTAGCTCGGTGACAAATACCGTTGTCCAAGGAAATACGATACGAAACTCCACCATAGGCATCTACATTAGAGACTCAGACAAAGTGGATATTCTCGAAAACATCCTGGAAAACAATACTAAGGGTGTGTACCTAGAATACTCTGTGAACATAACCCTCTCGCGAAACACACTAGAAAACAACGAGCAGGTCGGAGTGGAGCTCTATAACTCAAACAACACAGCGGTCTCAGAGAACACAATAAATGGGAGTATGATAGGGATAAGGCTTGAGAACTCCAATAAAAATAACATAACTGGAAACACCGTGATGAGAAGTTCGGATTTTGGGATTCTACTTAACAATTCCAGCAATAATACTATCTACCTAAACAACTTTATGGACAACACCAATCAATATAATGTTTCTGACGGTTCGGGGAATAGATTCTACTCTCCCAACCCGATAACATATACGTTTTCAGGGAGGCAATATACTAATTATACGGGGAACTACTGGAGTGATTACACAGGGAACGACACGAATTTCGATGGTATCGGAGATGAGCCCTACGGTATGGATGCCTACCCTCTGATCGGTGTTGCAAGAATCGTTGATGGGCACGTAGAAATACTGACGGATGCTCCACAAGTAACAATAATCTCTCCCGAAAACAACACGGCAATAAATGAAACAACCGTGGTTGTTAGGTGGAATGGTAGCGACCCGACCTATGATCTAGATCACTATGAAGTCTATGTGAATGGAACTCCCATGAACACAAGTATTCCTCCCAGCGTAACAGAATACGCTCTAACATTGGATGAGGGGTGCTATATAATAACTGTCAGGGCGGTCGACCAAGAAGGTAACATCGGTATAGATAAAATATACATAGAAGTGGATACCACATCGCCATCCCTAGAAATTCTATCACCCAAAAACAACAGTAATTTGAATAGTTCACCAATAACGATACTTTGGGAGAGCTCTGATGATCTAGCAGGCGTAGATCACTACGAGCTTTATTCTAATGGAGAGCCAGTAGATACTAACATCCCACCCACACAAACGGAGTATTCAATAGCTTTGAGTGACGGTTCCTATATCATTATTCTTGTGGCAGTGGACAGAGCTGGTAATATAGCTAAGCAGACCATAAAGATAACAGTCGATGCGACACCACCAACTATAGAAATATTATCGCCAAACACAAATAGTTTCTTTAACACAACGAGAATTGTGATCCATTGGAGTGCTGACGACTCATTCTCCGGCGTAGATCATTATGAGCTTTATGTGGATGATAATCCCCTGGATGTTAACATTTCACCGACTGTAACGAACTACACAATAACCCTAAACGAGGGAAACCACATAATAACCGTTAAGGCTATCGATGCATTTGGGAATGTGGGAGAGGACTATGTGCATCTAATAATAGACACGACACCACCAATAGTAGAGATCACATCGCCGATAAACGGGAGCATATCTAATTCTACTATGGTCGAGGTATACTGGAATGGACAAGACTATCTCTCTGGGATAGACCATTATGAGCTCTACGTGAATGGGGAGCTTATAAACAGATACATACCACATACCTTTATTTCGTATAGCCTCATCCTAGATGAGGGAGAGAACTTGGTGACAATCAGAGGCATCGACAAAGCGGGTAATGTTGGAGAGAGCACCCTAAAGATAATGGTGGATATAACGCCTCCAAGAGTAGAATTTACGGCACCAAGAAACACCACAGTATTAAACATCACCACAATCACGGTGTCTTGGAGGGGTGAGGATTCATTATCAGGAATAGATCACTATGAAATCTATGTGGACGGAGAACCCATAAACATGAGCATCCCACCAGACCAAAAACAATACGAAATACATCTTGGTGAGGGGACATACACAATAACAATTAAAGCAGTAGATAAAGCGAAGAACGTGGGAAGAAGCACCCTGAGGATTATAATTGATACGACACCTCCCCTAGTAAAAATAATATCACCAGAAAATAACACTATGCTTAACACAACAACAATCACCCTCCAGTGGGAGGCGTATGACAATATCTCTGGAATAGAACACTTCGAGGTATATGTCAACGGCAAACCAATTAATGTGACTATCCCACCAACCCAAACAAGATACACCATAATCCTTCGCGAGGGCAAAAATGTAATTATCGTAGTAGCCATAGATAAAGCAGGCAACGCAGGTGTTTCTACATTGATCGTGAATGTTAGGACACTTCGCTCATACCTTATATACCTAATCGTACTACTAGTGCCAACTGTGGCTTTAATAGTCTTATTCTGGAAAAGAAGAAAATTTCAAAAATACCGCGAAGTCAATAGGCGGTAACAGCGGATGCAAAATAGGCTGACAGAACTACTCCTCCAGATAACATCACATACCCATTACTTAAATCCAACGAATCATCGATATTGTCTACCTAGAAGGAGCCGAGTCATACGGAGAAAAAGCTTTGTTGAACAAACAAAAAGTTCCCTCCTGAGCGGGTTTTATGTAGTGATGGTCCTAGCGCTTATAGAAAAATTCGGATCAATATATAGGGTACAAGATTATGAAGCTTATGAATGAACGCTCATCCGGCTTTTTTAGCCGTCAGAATCGACGTTATACACTTACTTAGCAATCTTGAAAAAGAGAAAATAATTTTTTTGGGAATAATTTACATATTCTTGGTGTTATTGGATGCATATTAAATCCCTCTGCGTGGGCATCGCACTCATTATAATTCTATCTTTACCCATATTGTTCCTACCAGAGAATGAAAAACATCGAATAGAACATCCATACCCAACCTTTGAGATTTCCTACATATCGGGGAGAATAAATGGGAGCCTTGTGGATAAATACGTTTTCACAGATAACCTATATTTCTCAGACACATATATCTATGGTTGTCATATCAGGGCAACAAACGGTGTCATTCGCTTCGAAGGCAACATTACCCTCAATAATACAGTAATATCGTCATACGATGACCTCCTTCTCATTTTCTGCAATGCCCAAATCAGAATAATCCATACCTTTATATGGGCTAAGGGCAATATGCTTATAAGAATCGCAAATTCGACGTTCATAACGGATAATGTATCCTATTTTAGTGGTGATGCCCTATCAATCTACATCACAGAATCAGACAACACATTTATCGGCAGACTAAATTTATTTAGCTATCCACAGTCGATACATTTCAGTAACACAAATAATGTAAGTCTAGCTGTGAATGCCATCTATCGGGAGGGAATCTTCAGAATATACTATGGCCTAAACATCTACGCTGAGAACAGCACACTACATCTCACAGAGTATGAGGGAGCTGATATCGGAATCAACATAAATCGAAGTGTTGTTAACCTTAGTGGCTTATATGACGACATCGGTTGGCTTGACATATCAATAACCGCTCGGTATTCAGAGGTAAGAATCTCCCATAGTAAAATCAATTCTCTCAAAATAAGGAGTTTGGATAGCTCAACACTATACATGGAGTACACAGTACTTTGCTCGGGAATGAACCTAGGCGATAATATAGGACACATACATATCGGCGAGCATGTATTGATTAAGAACCGGGAATTAAGACTTATACATGACCAGGAGTACCTAGCAATGGAGAATCAGAATCTCTCCGACAAGATTTATTACTTATATAACATCAGTAGAGCATCAATACTAGACACTGACATATATGAAGTCCACGCAGTAGATATAGGAGTATTTAAAATAGCTAATGCGAGAATCAAAAATTTGCTACTGAGGGGATGTAGCCAGCTGAGCATCAAGGAATTAAATACCACAAAAATTTCGCTCTCAGACATAAATAATGCTTCAATAAGAGAATCTACTATGAGGATACTGGAAGGTGGAAGAATAGCAGAATTATACATTATAAACTCAAAATTAGTGTATCTGGATCTACAAAATACACAACAAATAATAATCTTGAGATCAAACATAACAAATGGGGTAGCATCTCGGAATGACAAATCATATGTCACAATTTCGGGTGTGCGTATAGAATCCTCAGATAACCTCACCATCATAAATACAGTGCTCTCTTCCACAGCTAAAGACGATTTCCAAGGATATATCCTCTGGGAATACTCACATAGACTGGAGCTACACGATGTTCAAAATATTATCATACTGAACACAACAATAGATATGAGAAGCTTGTCTATCGGTACGCAAATGCTTCGGATTGAAAATACACAGCTTCTTTCATGTGAAGTGTTTTTCTCTCTTAGGCCCCGAACACTACGTATTCGAGATTTATACATAGATGGTAACAAAGCTATTATTATAGCAAATATGAGAGATGTCTGTATTGATGGTGCTCCAGCCATAATATCTGATTCATTCAACATAACTGTTGAGAATACAAGTTTTCTTTTCCTAATTGGTAGTAACAATGTTACGATAGCAAATGCAAGAAATTTATACATATTCGACACACGCAATATTACCATTACGCGATCTGACATTAAGTTCGCTGAGATATATAGCTGCGAGAATGTAAAATTTAAAAATACAATGATCTCAGGGCTTCTTATGATTAACAGGACCCACACCATAAGAATGGTTAATGTGAAGCTCAATGGTTCCTCCGTGTATATAGATAGGGGATCTAACATTTTGATAGAGAACATAGAACTTAAATATATTAGCGAGTGGCATATTCCAATATTTCCGCGAGTAGAGCTATCACTTATGTTTATTCTCTGCGAAGATATATATGTACATAAAATCATTATTAGAGGGGCGCGAGGGGCAGGAATAGCAACAATAACATGTGGTCTCTCATACAACATAACTTTCAAAAATATAGATATCCGTTCTGCAAGTCTTTACGTGATGATTTGCGAGTCTTATGGTATCAATATCTGTGACATTAGTGGGTCTGGGCAGTATTTCTATTTAGTATCAATACGAAATTATGATCTGGCACTCAAAAATATCGCTACGAATAGCGAAGAGAGAAGGATTTACATATTAGGAAGCGAGAAGATAGCAATTAACGATATTACTGGAGACTATCTAGTCGTACAGAATGCTGGGGAAATATGCATAAAGGATTCTAGGATATCAAAGGGGTTCTACTTGCTATACTCATCCAAGATATCACTTATAGATATTGATGTGGATGGGTATGGTTTTATACCAATTTTGACTAAAGAACAGCTTGAAAGCTTAGAGATAAGCTCACTTACATACCACGGCCAGAGGATAGTGATACTCGCTAACAAGGATAAAGCAAAGATATCTGGCAACTATGGGCAAGTAATTGTAGCTAACTCAAATAGCATATCGGTGGATAACTCGCACATTAACACAATGTTCGCGTATAATACTAGTTCCATAAAGATAAGAAATACAAGAATGGGAAATCTTTTAGTAATAGGCGCCAAGGATCTAAATGTGGTCTCAAACATTATGATTGGTAAATCTGAGATTTACGACTCAGAAAACATCGTTATGAGAAACAACATTATTTTCGATGAATTATATATGAGAAACGCAAGAAATGTGAGAATTGAGAAAAATCTTTTCGCATTAAAGCATTGGTTGTGGATAACTATTTATAAATCAGAGAATATATTAATTAGCGATAATAGAATACTTGATGGATGTATGAGAATTGAAAGTTGCACTAATATTTCTCTCATCGGAAATCAGATCTTAGGTTCTTACCCGCTAGGGTTAATGTTAAAGGACAACATCCTAGTATTTATTGCACATAATATATTCAAGGGCACAGGATATGGAGGTTCCCTTCAAGGACATCTGTGGTGGTACTACGAAACTGACCAGAAGGAAATCCCTGTCTTGGGAGCAATGTGGATTTATAATAATAGATTTGTGGTAGCCATAGAAAACGAGTTTGGTGGGAACAGAAACATAGCTATTATTGATGATTCAAAGCGAATATATTTTATCGCTAATAACTTTATGGGAAATAGACATCTATTCTATATATGGGACTCAGACTGCCACTTCTTCTATAGAGGAGTAGGGAACTACTGGTGTGGATATAGAGGAGTCGACACTAATAAGGATGGTGTCTATGAGACCCCCTACCAATTCGAATACGGCGTAGACAAATACCCACTTAGGAGCCCTATATCAATACCAACGGTTAGCATTCTGGCAATCGAGAAAAGTATTTTCTTCCAAACAGTCCTGCTGATAATAATCTTTGTACTCGCGGTATACGTCGGTCTCTATCTCGGATCAGAAACATATCTGCGTGATACAAAATTCGAGATCTACCTTCTGATCGCATACATAATTCTTTTAGTATCAAACTTAATTAAAACATATAGCTTAGCAATACTAACAGAGTTTCCCTTAGGAGCCTTTTGCCTGATCTTACTTTTCTCACCAGCGGTATTCACAATATATAGGCATATCCCAACAAAGAAAAAGCTGTGGAGCGAACTTTTAGGCATAATGGTACTGATAGTGATTATTGATATGTTCGTACTTGCAGTAACTCTCACACCTACAAAGAAGTATTTCTATGGAAGGATATCGTTCATAGAGAGGTTCTTCCTAACCCAAATACTGCTCACAGTAATCATCCAAATAGTAATCACTGCTATCCTACTAGGATATTTAACCTATAAATTCAGCAACGACAAGGATGCTTCCATAATACTACCGATGCTAGTACTGAATGAATTAGTATTGATACTAACAATATTGGCTATCGGCGATATTATACTAGTTGATAGTAGACTCTTCATGATAATCATGGGAATCACTATTGGAAAAACATTTACAAAAATAGCAAAAGAAAATCCCCAGATCGTATCTGGAGGATTGCTCATTAAATCACGCAAATAAGAAGAAGAAAAAGCATAACACAATAGCCTAGAGTGGTCTATAAGGAGACTATGTAAAGGGCATATCATTTTCTTCTCATCGCCATATTCATCACATAGAGCGTGCTCAGATACACAATATTTACGAAAATGATGAGAAATAGTGCTTCATCTATAAATAGATACTCCTTGATGGAATAAGCCAGTATGGCCGTAGCAACGAAGAGTAGAAGGTATAGATGCAGTGCTATAAATATGTAGTTCTTATATTTACGCGTGATAAACGCATCATCCCTTGTCCTTATATACCATATAAGCCGCCACACTAATATAGCTATTAGTGCTACTGATAGCACTATTAGTCCTATCAATGAGTAAGTGTATAGTATGAAGGTGACGCGTAGCATGGAAGGAACATTCTCGACTCCTTGATATTTCGCGATAGGCCAAAAAATCCAGCTCCCAGACGTCATTATTCCTACAATAATAATACCAACTACATGGCCAAGCAGTAATAGGGTCTTTTTCATTTTTATTCCTATTCTGATCGCCATTGATATATTTAGCAGATGTGATACTACCCCTATAATAGGTATCAACGACAGGGCTAATAGTACTAGGTAATAGTATATGTTCACATTTAAACCGACCATGTGGCCCTCAAAATCAAAGTTTATGTATGATGGATACACATCATACCTCCCAAACGTGTAGATGTTAAAATACCTATCAAAAGCCGAGAAAACAGATAGCAAACGAGAGTCGATCTTCCTAACAAGGTCTCGACTCACCATTTTCTTTTTGATTACATCCCAGAATCCTTTTATGCCTTCATAAACAAAGTTTCTTGTTGTGATCACCAAAACCCCGATACTCATAGTCCCTTTATACAGACTTGATATCCTTAGAGGATACCATACCTTCTCACTCTTAAACTTCAGAATAAGAGGAGGAAGGAAACCACTAGTATAGTTTTCAGCATTAATAATGTCGACAAGGAAGTAGCTGTAGCCTATCCTCGAATAATATTGTATCAGCCTTACATGCTCATCTGTGATAGCAAGTCCTCCTATACCATTTTCGAGAGCGATCTTCAGCAAAATATTTTTAATATCGTCGAAGCTGGTATCGTTACTTATCTTTATACATGTGACATTATGAGGGCCAAGGACGATATTAAAAACAATTGAGCTAAAGCCTAGACTCCACCCTAAATCATCTGACTGTATCATATTAAAGAACCTTCTAATCACATCAAAGCACTCGCTGGAGCCCAAATAAACTTCGGGTTTTGATGGAAGAGGCATCAGACCTATTCCCTTTATTCCCTTGGCAACAAGCAAATTAACCCCAAGCAATAATACCTCAACACCATCATTCCAAGCAATAACAGCTACTTGTGAGGGCTCATAAACACTAACGACTGATTCGTGTATAAACGTCATATCCGAATAAACACCATTAATTGACAGGAAGATCACAAAAAGAAGTAGAAAAACAACAAATCTTCTCATAACATACCACCTAAATATCTAATAGTAGGTCATTTTTTCTTCGTGATTATATTTATAAAGTAAAGTGTGGCTAGATACATGATACATGCAGTAAGCATAGCTAGGAAAGTTTGACTAATATACCAGGGCCCCTCTAGATTCAGGAAGAACGCTGTGACCCCCGCAACTATTAATAGAATTACCGACACATGTATCGTTAGGAAAAGGATGCCATTTCCCTTCTTAGTAAGAAAAGACACATCTCGCGTTCTAAGGTATCCCACCACACGATTAAGGATCAATGTGAGCAATACCACCAAAGTAACCAACAATCCTATTGACGAATAGGCATAGATGACATAGAGGGGGGCTTCCTCGCCCCAAGAGTCTAAGATGGGCATGAATAAGACTCCACTAAGCAGGACGACCCATATTACTATGGCACCAACTATATGAGCTGATAGCAACAACATCTTCTTAATCTTAACCTTTGTTTTTTCGTTTAAAGTTGGGATCTTTATGGAGGGGATCAGCCCAATGACGATAATCATCAATATTATTATAAGAATCGAATAGTAGTAGATATTTACATTCATACCCGCTATGTGCCCCTCAAAATCGAAATTGAGATCTTCGGGCACTACAAAGTATTCCCCATAGACATAGATATTGAACCACCTATCAAATACCGAGAATACGGATAAAAGACGGGGATCTATCTTGCTGATATAATCACGGCTTACAATCTTCTTATAGGCGATGTCCCATTCAAAATCTCCTTCGTAGACAAAATTTCTTGGTGTGACCACTAAAATCCCGATCCTCATTGACCCATTGTACAGACTTGAGATTTTAAGTGGATACCATACTTTTGGGGCTTTAAACTTTACAATCAGAGGAGGAAGGAACCCGGAGACGCTATTCTCAGAATTGATGATGTCGACAAGAAAATAGTTGTAGCCCATCGACGCGTAGAGCTTAATTAGTTCTATATGGCTATTAGTGACCGCTAGATAACCCAGATCATTCTCACGAGCTATTTCAAATAGATAAGCCCGTATTTCGTCCGAGGAGGCATTCGCTTCTATTCTCAGACATGTGACATTATGGGGCCCTAGAACAACATTAAAAACTCTATGAACTCCCAACACAGGACCTAGTGTGCTCTCTGCAGCCTCTTCGAAAAGACCACTCACAATTTTTATGCTCTCAATAGAACCAAGATATACTTCTGGCTTCGATGGGAGAGGCATCAACCCAATACCCCTAATACCAGTTACAATTCTCATGTTAACACCAAAAAGCATTACCTCCGTCCCATCATTCCATGAGATTATAGCCAATTGTAAAGGCTCGTAAACATTTACAAAATCCGTTGGAATAAACGTCATATCAGAATACACACAATTAAACGATAAAGCCAAAGAGAAAACCAACATGATGATAAACAGCCTCTTCATATCCCTCCCTCGAAGTATTGGTAGTATCACTAATATGAATACAAAATCCATTAAAAAATAGTTCTCTTTTTGAATATCATCATACGATTCCTAAGTTTTGATGTCTCCTAGTATTACTAGAACACAAATATTGTGATGGAATTGATTATGAGATAGTCTTCATTTGCGTTATGAGGGGAATTAAAAAGCCCATTTCTAGGATGCCTAGCCTAGAAATGAAGGTGAATGCCATAAAAAGCAACATTATTCTGTCTCTAAGAAAAAAGGAAAAATATTTTTGGCTATTTAGCCTTTGGTTTTCTTGCAGCCAAATACGCTATTATTCCTATGAGTATTATCGCTACGCCAATCAGGGCAAACGATATTAATATTTCTGGGACCAAACCAATCCCAGCCTTTACTGCGCCGCCTACTTTGAATGTAAACTCCACCGTTGCATTGTTCCCTGCGGTATCCTGGGCTATTATCACACAGACATATTCACCAGCGGGCAGCCCCTCCAGCACAGCTGTGTATAAGCCCGATCGTAGAGTCATATTGTATGTAGCTATTGTGGCATTGTTTTGTTTGAGCTCTAGGATCACACTACTAATGCCTGACGCGTCCTCGGGCTCGTATATGTCGGCCCTCACAATGATTGTATCCCCAATCTTTGGCTCCAATGGTGATACTGAGTACCCATGTATCTCTGGCGGCGTATTATCAACCACCGAAGTTATTATTGTTTCTGACTGCGAAGATGCAGAGTCTCCTTTATAATCAGCATCCGCATCATAGGCGACTATAAACCACGAGACCTGCCCATACATTAAGTCGTCAGCAGGTATTATCCCCCTCCACACACCTATTTCTGCGTCATATGTCATGGAGACATTTTTCTGTGAACCATTGTTGATTGAGTAGTAGATAGTTACTCCATACACCCCACTCTCATCTGTAATATTGGCCTCTATGATGAGGTCTTCATCGTATTCAACGCTTGTAGGTTGTGAGACGAAAGTTATGGAGGGGCCCGTCGTATCGTCGTCGTCAACAGTAAGAGTAAACTTTGTGCAGTTTGCATACCTATACTCATCACCAGGATGCCGTATTAGTGCTTTGTAGGTGCCAGGCTTGACGCCATAGACCCATATCGATGCTGATCCGTCCTCATCTGTTCTTGACTGAAATGCCATGCCGCCTACCTCGAGCATTACATCCGCCACAAAAGTTTTATTGCGCTCATCGGTGATCTTAATGTTGATTTGGCCTCCTGAATCATAGATTCTTGTCGATCCAACGATCTCTATTTCAGTGTATAGTTTACGTACATTGAGATTTATGAACCCAACCGATCTTGCATAGGTTGTATCTCCATAGAAAACAACGGCAACCTTATATGTTCCTGCAGGGTATGTCACATTGATTAAACTAAGCGATGCTGTTCCATCACTGGAAGTCTTTCTCGTACCCAGCGATACCCATTCGTCACCAAGCTTTATGAAGAACTCAACCTCCTTGTTCCCTAAGCCAGTACCACCACTCTCCAATTTTATGCTTATCGTAACATTTCCGAATAGAGGAACAGTTAGGCTCCCTGGAGTAGTGATAGTTGTCGGTGTGCCAGTCACGTTGAGGTATTCTATTATCTTCTTCATGATGTAGCTCCTAGAACTCGAATTCTTTATCGATTCGAATGGAAATGCGAAGTAGACGAGCTTGTAGACCCCCTCATAACCAGTGGCTGCTACTCCCCCAGTATAGTACTCAAAGAACGAAACGGCTCCACTTATATTCTCTATTTTATCCGATCCCAACGCGTTGCTAGCACTATCATTCCCAGTAAGCCAGTACAACCCAGTGAATATTGATCCAGATGAAGCGACAATGGGTTCTAGGGCATCACCCTTAATTACTATGTCGTCGATCCACCAGCCATCATAGGATATCGTCGGATTCGAGGTGAGACGGAACCTTATCTTAAACTCAGCACTTATGTACGGCGTAATATTAAATGTCATCTGAACCCAATTTGTTTGGTTTCCAGTAACATTGCCGAGAGTTACCCAAGTTAGACCGCCGTCCGTGGAAACCTCAATGTATCCAAAATCGGATTGGTTCTCAAGACTGTAGTTTGTCCAGAAGCTCAGATAAGCAGTCTTATAGAAGGAGATGTCCATTGTTGAGCTCTCAAGTATTATTGTGGTGTCGTTATCATATTTACCACTATACCAGCAAGATGTTGGGCTGTGATATGCCCCACTAATTATGCTCCAAGTCCCATTATAAGTCCAGCCATCAGCCCCAGCTTCAACCGTATCGTTGAAGAAAACATAGTCTGTAGTAATTCCGATATGGCCCTTGAGAATAGCTTTAATATAGTTTTCGTAGAAAGATGTTCCGTTCAGCGAGTCTCCGAGAGCTCTGCTGGATATGAATAGATTGCCTCCATTATCCAGATAATTAGTGATTGCCTCCTGTTCTTCGGGGGATAGAGGATCTGTCGAGTTGCCAGTATACCAAATAACGATGTCAAAAGAATTTAGCATTCTGGGGGTTGTTAGGGTCGCGTTCCAGAATTCGAATTCGTCATGAAGAACAAGCCCTAGGCTCTCAAGAGCTTTAACATAGCTATCCAGATAAGATGACGACGGATCATCATTTACTATAAGTATGCTAGAACGAATATTGTCAACCAACACATAAATTTTAGATGAGATGCTTGCTAGATAAGCATCATTTACTATGTAGTATACTCTCAGTTCAAATCTATGCTGACCATCCATTAGAACTGTTGAGTCATATTGATATTCAAGCATGCCATTAGAGCTATCATAATAAGATGTTATGTCTATCCATAACCCATCATCTACTCTAAGAGATATATTATTGATCTTGAGTTGTGATGTGTTTTCTATGTACGCTTTAATACCTACCATTCCATTAACCATAGTACCATTTCTGGGGGATAACATTTTCATATGAAAAGCATTAACATCAACTGTAAATGTCGTTTGACTCGAAGACCCTGAATACCTATGTACAAGTATTGTATAGTGAATATTTCCGTGGGCAGAAAATACCAAGCTTTCCAAGGAATTTAATGTAGCCGATTTGCCTATTAAGCTTGAATTCGCATCAAAGATATAAAGATCCAAATCATCAGTTGCAGGAGTCCAGGTCAAGGTAACCAGAAAATCACCAGATATGTTGTAGAAATCGAACAATGCTAAACTATTTTCTGGAATCAACGGGTTAGAATTATCATCTTCCCCCCAAACATAGTCCGTAGTATAATATATGCCATCTACATATAGATCAAACACCATAATATTAGTATTGCCAGAATCATCGTCTGTTAAATAGACAAGTACATAATAGTACCCTGAAACATAGGCATGGAAATCAACCCAAGCACCATTGAAACCATAGCCCGAAACAACATGCTGTCCATCTGGATCATAGATAATTACACCTGGATCGTCTCCATCATCTGGAGCAACAGGCTCCACGAATACACTATGATCTACATCAGCAGCAAAGTATATTCTATATATTCTAATCCTCTGATCCGGAACGAAAAGCCTATAGGGATAAGATGCTGTCAAAGTCCCAGAGTACGAGGTTTGGTATTGCCTCACGTTCAGTTTCTGATCAAATGACATATTTTTCTGATTGTCCAACCGTGCTAAATCTTCATGATAATACATACCCTTAATATGACTTCTAGGGCTAAATCCTTGTTGGAATGGAAACGGAATACATGATAATAGTAGCACTAATAGAAATAAAATAGCGAAACATCGCACTTGCATGTGATCCCACCTCTAAAAAAATGAATTATTAATCAAGGCTATTACCCTTCACTTTTACTCCCCACCACCAGATATCTTCGTTTTCCTCCAAGCAAGATATCCGCCGATCGCAGCAATAGCTATTATCGTTAAAATCAAACCAAATTGAAACGTTGGTGTTCCATATACTGGGATCATACTGTGGATTGTTATGTTGTATACGGTTGTTCTTCCGACGAAGTCAACAGCTACTATTGACAGTGTTTTCTCGCCGCTGAACGCTCTGATCTGAACATCCGCCTCGTAATAGTACATTATGCCTCCTCTCGGTTCAGCCTCCTCGGTAGTTCTCATTGGTATTGTGGCGCCATCATACTGGATATAGACGGTTTTAAGCAATACATCGTCGCCCACATATGCGGCGATATGCAAAGTTGTTTCGCTTGTAATATCAATCCTACTTGGTACCTGCGACCATATCGTTGGGGCATACCAGTCCATGATTATGCTATAATCAACGGTATCAGCTCTGCCCGTGAGATCGTACGCTGAGGCTGATAGTGATATCGAATATGTCTCTTCGGGGACGCACAGTGTTATGTTCACACTTGTGGAGGTCTTATTCTCCAGCGGCACATAGAAGTTCTCTGTTGATATTGTGCTACCAGACCTATCATAGTATCTGACAGTAGCGTAGAATGATAGAAGCGCCTTATCGTCAGATATGTTGAAGACTATTGGCAATGTGTCGTTCCATGCTATGTAGTCGGTGATGTTTGTGTTGATGAGGTACGGACTAGACATCGTCATCTCGGGTTCAAAGTTGTCGATATCGTAGCCTACGAGCCCAACCGCGAATCTATCATCGCTAGTACTAAGCATCACGCACACTAAGCCACCAGAGTTTTCTTGTGGTATCACAGCTGAGTGGTAATCATAGCTACCATGCCTAAGATCCATTACTAGTTCAGTGTCAGCATCGCTATAGTTTGCGCTTCCATATAGACGAATAACGTATAGATTGAGATTATCCCTTCTAATCGCGGGGACGATCAAGTCTTCGTCGAGCATCATTGGTGGTACGTTAAATATTGGGTCGAAGTAGAAGCCGCCTATATATGTGAACATTTGGTCCTCAGTTACGGGGTTGTATATGAACATGTAGTAGTCAACGCCAGCTATTATTTCAACGCCGGGATATCCCAATATATCATAGAGGATTGGAGGCGATATGTAGTCGTAGCCACCACCAGATATTATGTCTGCTGACAGATCGTCCTGCACAAGGTACAGATAGTAGTAGAAGCCCGAATAAGTGCGCACAATGATCTCGTCGCTACCATCTTCATCAACATCTCCCACGACGACAGATTTGATGTCCCCATTGAAATTCTTGATCGACGCTATATAAGCTGTGTTGGGGTCAACAAAATACATTTTCGAGGAGTACCAGAATAGGTAGTAGTACTTACCACCGATCCTAACAAACCTACTGTCCATGTTTATGTCAGAGACCTTGGAGCCTATCGTTATTGAGCCGTCATTTAGGTTAAACTTCGCAAATCTGTAATCATAGCTAGACATATTATACATGATGAGAATCGTTGTTGTGGAGCCAGGATATGGAGGCGCAAGGTATATTCCATACACCTTATTCGCTGGTAGTGTAACATTGAATTCTTTGATAACAGAACCACCTGACACGATCTTGATGTAGCATCGCGGTACAGACTCATAGATATACTCAAAGTCTGATATTGCAAGTTCGTACCCTGATGACCCAGATATGTAGTCTCCATACGCAACAATGAACATCGATCTGCTTCGAGGCTCCTCGTACTCCTCAGCTATTGTTCCATCTGGAGAGTAAACCCTCACCCAACTAGGGCTATAGAATATCGGTCTTACCTCGCCACCTGGCAACTTTGGATTCACAAGGTCGAAGTATGTGTATACATATATTGTCGTTGGGCTGCTCAGAGTGAGTCCTGAGACGCTACCAGTAATGATTCTTCCTATCGCATCCACGTAGTATGTTGTTCCACTTATAATTGCTGTTCTCACAGCTGGATCTACCATAGGAACCAGAGATATATCCCTCAGTATCGTTCCGTTAAATGGGTTCATAATCCCTGCGAGGAGCAGGGCGGAGGTTTCGTTGTGGTATATAATCATAGACGATACATTGGAGATATCCGAGTTCATGTAAATGGATGCATTCCAAGTATTTATTCCACTAGGCATGTAGGTGTTCGTATACTTAGTGCTATTCTTAACTATTGATATTACCTTGCTAGAGCAGACAATTATTTCCAGTTTGCTGTCATTATCATAGTCATAGAAATAGGCATACGCCCACTTTTTCGACGATCCGAGGCTGAGACCCGAAGACCAGTACTTAGATAGCATTACGGAGGAATTCAGCACAACAAGGCGAATACTACTAGTTGTACCCTTCCTTACACCAGTTATGATGATTTCATCTCCAGCCTCATCGGTTATGTCCTTAAAGTATATTTTTCCATGTATATCGCTTGGTGAGACACCAGTCATATAGTTTGAGCTGAGGTCATATGAGGCAACAAATACGCTTCTCTGTGGAAACTCCTTCAAGTTGTATACCTCGATATAGTATGATCCTGTACCCGTATCATATCCCAATACGCAGAGCTCCTTACCCTCAATGGAAGCGTTCACCTCTCCAGCCGCTATGTCCTCTATATCATCTATATAGTTCGTGGACAGACTCCCCATGTATAGGCCGCTGGATGAGACTACATATATCTCGTCGGAGCTCTCGCTGAATAGTAATATCTCATTGCCTCCTAAACCAACCACATCCGCGACGACAATCCTATCTGCGGAGATACCTAGGGAAATTCTGAAAACTAGCGAGCCAGTGCTAGCAGAAATAGCGTATAGGAAACCACTATCACCTAGGACTAATATCTCATCTGACCCATCCCCATCAATATCTCCACTTACCGCCGTTACTACAGAGTCATATGTGTTCTCATCTACCAAAAGGTCGTATCGCCACGATGCCCCTTGGATTGCTAGCACTGCGTCAGATGTTACGGCGACCAAAACGCTTCCAGAGGATGTCTTTGCGAGGATAGGATACTCAAGTGGGGAATCTATTTCGGCAGTATGGTTTATTGTTAGGTTAAAAAGAACGGGCTCTGGTTTCTCGAGGGTAGAAACACTATGTTGTAGTCCGCTCTGCTTATGTGTGACAGAGAAGCTTACAGTTCCTATATCCTTGGAGGATGTATACAGATTGGCATGGAGAGCAAGCAGCAACATCAGAAAGAGCACGACCCACGATTTCCCACTCAAAATTAACACCACGCCTATTTTTGGTACTAAGTATATACTATTAAAAATCATTTAAAAGACACACATGTTATAATCTCCGCCAGTATCGTTTATTTTGAATCCTAGATAAGACCTAATTCTCACTTATATCTGACATTTTTCGACAAAAAAATGTTGAAATATGTCTAACTAGTTTATATTGTTGGTGAGAGAAATGATAACGCTAAGCCAGTTGAAGTTTGTTGGAAGAAAGAAAAATCTTAAGAACATCGAACAAATGTTGCAGGATTACCTATTGGAAAAAGTAATGTATATTCTTGGCACACTGTGGTTTGATAGGGTTGTGCTAAAGGGCGGTACTGCGCTATGCAAGTTCTATGGTGTTCCCCGATTCAGTAGGGACATAGACATAGAATTTGTGGCGGAGACACCTGAGGCTGTTTTTGTCCTTTTCGATACCATAAGGGAATACCTTGGGAGGGAAGGGTTTAGAGTAGGCGATGTGGGAAAGCCGAGTAGAAAAAAGAACTGGTTTTTCCATACATTATCCGTATTTGTACCGTCGATGAGGCTTTCTGGGGGGATCCTAATAGAAGTGAAATATGTTGATAGGCACCCCCCACACGAGGATCTAGAATATAATTCTATGTATCCAGATATATTGCCATGTAGTCTCAAAGTGGCGAGCATCGAATACATACTCGAAGAAAAGATAAGAGCAATAATGGATCTAAGCAGATATCAGATCCGCGACTTATTTGACATATACTATGTGGCTCGGAAATTCGGATTTCAAATCAGCGAGATAATTGGAGAGAGAATCAGCGAGTTCTGCCACATTGCGAGAAGCATGTTAAGACACTGGGATGAGCTTGCAGATATAGTGTTGATAAGACTACCAGAACCCAAAAAGGTGTTGGAGACTCTTGGGTGTGCATGATGGTATACACAAAAGAGATACTGAGACTGGCTAGGAGAGTGCCGGTAATAACCCCAGAGATAGTCTCTAGGGCATTGCTAATCCCCATAAAAAGCGCGAGGAGAGCACTACTGCATCTCCACAAAACGGGGAGAATAAGAAGAATCTGCAAGGGGTACTACACACTACACGATGACATAGAGGTCATAGGGACATACCTAAACTACCCATCGTATATCTCATTCCTCACAGCTCTCTCGATGTATGGGCTCACAACACAAATAACAGCGAGAATAGAGTTCGCATCGCTGCACAGGTGGAGGGCACCGAAATGCGCCGATAGCCTCGGGATAAGATACATAAAGATACCCAAAAAGTACTTCTTCGGATACACAAAGACGCAGGAAGGATACTTCATAGCCGAGCCAGAAAAAGCAGTAATAGACATGATAATCGTAGGACAAAACCCAGAAGTACACCCAATAGAGTGGAGTAAGCTCAACCCAAAAAAACTGATCAGATACGCAAAAATTTCCAAGAAAATCTACGACAAACTATGCCAATATCCACCGATATCCAAAAAACTAGTCCCCCTTATATAAAGCACAGCATACGAAACTGCCTTCTTATATACGCCTGCCATGATCCGTGAGCCTCTGCTTCTGTTTTTCTCTAATGCTTTGCTGTTCTTTAAAGCATTCTTAGCTTGGGAGGCTAGTACTATAGTATGCTAAAAGGGGGGATATGATAGTTCGTTAATCGCAATATACACAGCCGCGTAGAACAGTACATCGAAACCATATGCGAGAACCGAGATGGACTAAATTCTTTGCAATGATCCTCACCTTTGCTTTTAACCTCATTTTTAATACTCCATTATCAGCGCCTATGTTTTGGGTCTTTGCTGGTGCTTCCAATGCACCAAGCGAATGGACAGGGAAACCTTTTTTGCCTATCTGCTCTGTGGGGGCTCGCATTTTGCGTTCAGTATCTTCCCTATATCGCGGTGGCTTTGTCATCCGAAATTCTTGATATAATTAGCATCATCTTACTTATATTGTTCGTAGCAACGGTACTCCTGTTACTGCATCGATACTCAAGAATATTCCATGAAAGATCATCATCTTTGCTGGGACTAAATCTTGACGGGGCTAAGTATTCTCTTAGAGTGGCTCTCATATTCGCTATAATAGCCCCTATAAGGCTTGCTGTATTCGTGCTTCTCGGCGAACCAAAAGTGTTGTCCATCCCCTCCTGGCTAGTGCAGATACCTAAACTACTGGTGCCCATAGTAGCGATGTTGAGGTGGTTTGTGGGCGGTTTAATAATATTCTCAATATTGATGGGTTTTACTGTGGAGATTCTAGATAGACACAAAGTACTAACAGGGAAAAACATATTTCTAATATTCACTGGTTTATGCTTATTATACAACGCGCCTCTGACGTATTTCCTATTCGGAGAACTAATAACCGTTAGCCTTATTGGCGAAATCATAGATATCATCATGCTTGGCGTAGCACTTCTTATCTATCTAAGAACCAGAAATGCCATTGGGATCATAGTCATCTACACATTCGTCTACGAAGCCCCCGTGAACACGGCTGTTCTTTATGGATGGGGGCCAATTATATACATGGTATACTTACTCTTGTGGACTGCAATTTTCCTAATAAACACAGTGCTTGCCTTCAAAAGAAAGAGTTAAATATTAAATTATGATTTCAATTAGTAAGGTGCCACTATTGATGGACTTCGTAAATTTGTTTAACGGATTCACCTGTAAGGTTCCTGATTCTTCTTGGCTTATTCGTATGGGTAGAGGTATAATAACGATTACAAATCGTGAAGCTTTTATTCTATTTAGAATTAAGCGAGAGACAACATTGCGAGAAATGCTTAATTCGTTTATCATTGAGCGCCAAAAAATATCGAACATCTTGGGAATCCCCATGAGTGATCCATTGTTCAAGATTTCGGATAATGTGGCGGAAGTAGTATCTGTGGATCCTTCTCATTATTATTGGTTTGTTTCGGGAGATGATTCTTTGCAGAGTAATATCTTCTTCTTCAATCCAATACCTTACGAATCCATAACAAAGATTGTAAAGATGAATTCAGTAGGGTTTTCCATAACCTACGCGACTCCTCTTGGAAAATTCGACTCA
>Ga0190312_1000080_pt1 | contig 35200 bp, 25 predicted proteins | sample 487007910_MG_FD_165046 | JGI IMG/M metagenome (GOLD analysis project Ga0190312, IMG submission 165046) | Hydrothermal vent sediment bacterial communities from Southern Trench, Guaymas Basin, Mexico - 4870-07-9-10_MG | ecosystem: Environmental > Aquatic > Marine > Hydrothermal vents > Sediment ... | reverse complement strand
CCAGAGGTCTTGCGGGCTGGCCAGTGAGGAGAGCCTCATCAGCCAAACGACACAGAGATGATGAAGCCCACAAGGGGGGCGAGTGGGCACATAGGGGGAGCGGAAAAGGGAAAGCCATACGGGTGAGTCCCGCCCTTTTGGTGGGATAGCCCTAACGGGCCGATGGCCCGGCCCAGGCCACTCTACCGAGCAATGATATGAGCTCGGTAGAGGGTGGCCAAACCTCCCCGCAGGGGAATCTTAGGATTCCCCGCACTTTAGTGTGGGGAGGAGGTCAACGAGTAGGATACCCTAGCAAATATACCTAAGGAGCACAGAATCGTTAAAACTGCTCTGATTACCCGCATCGCTGGTTTTTATTTGTTTTAAGGATATATTTTTCCCATAGCAATATCAGCACACACAATAGACCCTAGACCAATATCCTAGAATACTTCCTACCAGATTTAAGCCATATAGTCTGCGCATCGTCGCGGAAGGATCAGACCCGCTCCACGCATCCGAAACATACACCAAAATCTGAGAAAAGCTCAGCGTATCAAAAACTTCTCTTTATTCCAATGAGAACCTCAATGTCTAAGGTCTCAGCCAATGGAATCCAAACGCGCACCACATGTCCCTCGGACGCATGTACTAAGTTTTGGTCGGTGGGCATAGGGGGTTTGAACAAGGAGTCTATTTTGGTGACGTTTCTGCTCCTGTTTTTCTTAATGTTTCTTATCATTCCTAAAAATAATCTCATATAGGAAAGTTAGGTTCTATAGGATACCAAATGAGCTTAACAGCTTGCTAATCGTGGCGTCTTGTATAGACCATATTTAGTTGTCCTTATTTTGGGGTTCTTTCCTCCAGGTGCTCGACGTTTTACCATTCCATCCCCCCGTTAATGGTAATGTTTACCATCACAATGATCATGGTCTGCATGCTTGCTTTTCCATCAATCCTCAGCGCGCCCAAGGTTCATATGGGGGAGAAACCCGACACAGTGACCACAGACACGCGCTCTAGAATGAGAAGCAGAGAAAGTCTTACTTGGACAACTCAATACGGTCTATACACGTCTTTATATTGGTTATTAAGGAGCATCATACTGGAGGAGTGTAGGTGGGGTAAGCATTATGTCTAATACGAAGACAACCTACCTTATGTTGATTCTATATTTTAGTGTTTTTTGGGTGATACTATCCATTTATGGTTTGGTGCAAAGTAGTACATACTTAGGTATGCTAGGCACTCTTTGGTTTATCCTACTTGGGATATATCTGGAGCTCTTTGTTATCGCATACAAGTATCTATCCGAAGATGGAAAGGAGAACGATAAAAAGACAAACTCAAATGTCGCTGATTAGCTTTTCGCTACTATTCCTACTCATGTATATGGGCTCTCACCTAATCTAAACAAATATATGATACTTAGTACCATGGTGAGGGGTGTTGGATTTATCGTCGATGGGGCTTTGGGGTGTCTTCATAATCGTACTGCTAGCTGAATTAGGAGACAAAACACAGTTGGGGGTTTTGACGCTAGCCATAAAAACACGGGATGTCTATAGAACTGTTATGTCTGGTTTTATGGGTCTTGTAGTGGCGACTGTGGTGTCTGTGTTCATAGGATATACGTTAGGGTCTATCCTACCAGAAGCAATAATACTCTTGGCCAGCGGGGCTCTCTTCCTGTGTTTGGGGGTCCACGAACTGGTGAGCAGGGAATCGGAGCAGGAAAACATGGCTATTAAGGGGTTTCTAACAATATTTCTCTTGGAATTGGGAGATAAGACCCAGCTCGCAATAATAACATGTACGATGGTTATCAATAACCCAATAGCAGTGTTCGTGCTATCAGTATTAGCTTTTCTTGTGGTGACCGCGATAACAGCGTCGCTGGGAGTAAGGGCTTCGGAAAGAATACCTCAGCACAAAATTAGGGTTGTCTCAGCATTATTATTTATTGCCATTGGCGTGATGCTACTTCTGATGTGTGCCGTAGGGTTTGTGATCATTTAATTTTGGTCAAATATTCGCTTTGCCTTTTTTGCTCTTGGGAAACGCGATATTATCTTCTCTATTTGCTTGAGTACCGTTTTTTCGGTCTCTGAATCAAGTTTCCAGTTTAGCTGCTTCCTATAGGTTCTATGCGGTTTGAAGCTTGTTTTTATATCTTCTATGCTAAGTCCGTCTAGCTCGATGTGTTCTATGTCCCCGAACCCCAATCGAGACAAGTAGTATAGATACCCGATATTCGTAGGGTTGAAACCCATAGACTCCGCGACAACAGCATCTAAACACAGAGCGTTGCGGGAAGAAAACAAATATCCCCATGCCTTCTCGTATCCCCAAACGGGTCCGTTCCCCTGCATACCTATGCGTCCATCAACAATGGCGAAGTCTGGAAACATTATCGCACCGAGAATTGCTATGTTCAGATTAATTGCTCTGTAGCCCTGATGGATCTTCGACCTGTTATTAACACCCACTATTCCACCAACAGCAACATTCTTTATGGAGAGCGTCACGACCACAGTATCATGCGTCTTAGCCCTACAAATGGAGATCAGAGCATCAGAATCCACGAGGAGCTTAGATACTGGTATCTCAAATGTCTCCAGCTTATGGTCGAAGACCTCAACACTATAAGAATCATCCTCATGTATGTCAAACAGCTCCGCACCATACTTCCTAGCGATCCTATCGAAACCACCACGCCTAAACCCAAGCCAAGTATCCCCAGCACTGCCCTCAGCAATAATAATCTCACCACCATAGCCATAATCCTCACGGAGAACCCTAAGCAAAAACTCAACAGCGTCTGGAGGCGTCATACTAAGAATATTCGTAGGCGAAACCATATTAATCTTAACAACAATTTTCTTACTCCTAACAATATTCTGGGAGATAAGGAAGATCTTTCTGGAGACCCCCTTGCCAACTCTAACAATACACATAGCTATCCCCTTAAATTGAACATCAGATTTTATAGTTTTTATTAACAATGTTGCACCTAACAATGCGTATCGCGATTTTAGGAGAAATTCTCAAATGGGTGGGACTGGAAAATTAGTAATTGAGGAACCAGAGCCAACCCCCATTTCAAGTTCCTTAGATAGGTGGATATGCGGGTGGGTATAGTCAATTCAATATGAATGTCATACTTATGGATAGAACGCTAAGAAAATTAGCGAATAGACTCCGACAAACCAACAATGGAGAAAAATGGTTTGACTCTTAGACATCAAAGAATTTGCAATATTTAAAAGACAATATACTAGGTTGTCCTAGGGAGGCATTCTGCTTTTCGCATGGTGAGAAGCACTATGAAGAAGCATATAAAACTTGTAGCTGTTATCGGTGACTCCGAGACTGAGAACGAAGATGAGATAAGATTCGCTGAGAAACTTGGAGAGGAACTAGCCAAAATAGGGCTAGCCATAATATCTGGAGGGAGGGGAGGGATTATGGAGGCCGTTTCTAGGGGCGCTAAGAGAGCCGGCGGCCTTACCATAGGTATCTTGCCAGGATTCACAAAGGAAGAAGCAAACAGATACATTGATATTGTTATCCCAACTGGGATAGGATGGGCGAGAAACCAAATAGTTGTTCTCTCGGGAGACGTAGTAATTGCGATCGGAGGTGGGAGCGGTACTCTATCCGAGATCGCGTATGCATGGATGTACAATAAACCGATAATAGCTGTGGTGGGATTTGGAGGATGGTCGGAAAAACTAGCGGGCAGAAAAATAGATGATAGAAGGCCCGACAAGATATATGTTGCTAGGAGCGTCGACGATGTTATATCCATTGTAAAAAGGATAATCAATCAGCAGAATGACCACCAGAAATAAAAATGAAGGAATCATTGCCCAAACTCGCGTTCGAATTCCTCGATGAGACCCTTATCTTCTACCTCGACCCTCTCTTTGATCGGTGCGAGTTCTATCCTTCTGCTTAGCCATATCTTCACATCCTCCAACTCTTCCTCTATTCCGCTCCAGCTTTCTAGTAGCTCTCCATACATAGATTCTAGCTCCTCGTGTATCTTCTCAAGCTTTCTTATTATGCGTGGATATGCCTTCTTAAGGAAAACCCACATAATAGTCTTCTCACCACTAATGAGCAACACGGGAACCTCTCCAGACAGCACCAACCTCTTTAGTGTTTTGCCGACAATTTCCCCTGTCAGAGTATGTATTCCCAGCAGACCCGAGCTTATTAGATTAGCATCATACCTCATTTTGAAGTCTTCTGGAATCACAAACATGAGAATACCACCCAAATCAGAAAGCCCGGCAGAGAGGATATCTTTCTTCCAGTTCCTAAACAGCCCGTATGATTTAGCCCAGAATAGGAATATTGCGACCGCAACCAGACAAATCAAATACCAATCGGGAGATCTGGGGAACAAAAGATCTATTGAGTCCGGTATACCATCGGAATCGGTATCCCGACGCGATGGATCAGTACCTCTGATCTTAACCTCATCACAGTCGCTTAGACCATCACCATCAGTATCAGGATTGTTAGGATCAGCACCATAGTTAACATCCTCCCAGTCACTTAAACCATCATCATCCGTATCTGTATCAGTAGCATTTGTGTTATATACGAAGATCTCATCATAATCAGTTAAACCATCACCATCAGTATCGGCACTCAAGGGGTTCGTCCCTAATGATACCTCCATACCATCCGTGATATTATCTGAATCGCTATCAGCCCTATCGGGATACGTACCATAGATAACCACCTCCTCATAGTCTGTCAAACCATCATCATCAGTATCATTATCAAGAATAAGAGTCCCCGCACTATACTCCTCACCATCTCTGAGACCATCACCATCTGAGTCCTCATTCCTTGGGTCGCTCCCAATCTCTACCTCTCGCTTATCGCTGAGGCCATCGTTGTCTGTATCAGAACTTGTAGGATCGGTACCCAGCTCAACTTCCCGACTGTCAGTAAGCCCATCACTATCTGTATCATCCCGAAGTGGATCCGTCTTACGGACTCCTATCCCCTCGATGCTAATACCTGCGACCTCAGTTCCATCCTCCAAACCATCGTCATCACTATCTGGGTTGATGGGATCAGTACCAATAAGAGTTTCCTTACCATCTATCAAACCGTCGCCATCAGTATCATCCAAAGTTGGCTGCGTTCCGATAGATATTTCCTCATAATCGCTAAGCCCGTCCCCATCTGTATCTGAATCTGTTGGGTCCGTATGATATACGTATACCTCCTCATAGTCACTTAGTTTGTCATCATCAGTGTCGTTTGAGAACGGATCCATCTGCCTCAAACCTATAGCCGTAATATTAATTCCATGTACTTCTTCACCATCGGTAAGCCCATCTTTATCTGTATCATTACTCGTAGGATCCGTCCTAAATTCGAATATCTCGTCGTAGTCTGATATGAAGTCGCCGTCAGAGTCGCGAGTTCTGGGGTCGGTATTGTATTTGTAGATCTCATCGTAGTCGGTTATGAGGTCACCATCGGTATCCTCACTAATGGGGTTGAGAAGCATCTGCACTTCGAGACCATCCGGGAGACCATCGACATCCGTATCGTTATCTAGTGGGTCTGTCTTAACCAGACCTATTCCCGTAATATTAATACCGTTAATCTCATCGTAGTCAGTTATGTTGTCGGCATCAGTATCATTTTCAAGGGGATTAGTCCCATATTTCACAACTTCCTCATAGTCCGTCAGATGATCGCCATCAGTATCATTGTTGAACGGATTAGTATTATGCTGAATCTCGTCAGAATCAAGCAGATCATCGCCATCTGGATCTGGATTTGTTGGGTCAGTACTATGCACGATTATTTCCTGATAGTCTGTTAGGCCATCACCATCGGTATCGCTACTTGTTGGGTCGGTACCGTAGTTGTACTCCTCGCCGTCTAGAAGTCCATCGCCATCAGTATCATTATTGAGGGGATCCGTTCTAATACTTGTTTTGTTGAGACTCGTGATGTTGAACCCATAGATCTCCATATAATCGCTCAAACCGTCGGAATCCGTATCATTGGATTTCGGGTTTGTCCCATACTCCTTCACCTCAGTGCTATCCGTGATGTTATCATCGTCTGTGTCGGGGTTTGTGGGAGTCGTGTTATATTTAAGTATTTCCTCTCCATCGCTTAAACCATCACTATCTGTGTCCTGTGAAAGTGGGTTAGTGCGGTATATTAGTACCTCATCACCATCGGTAACATTGTCATCGTCAGTATCCTTATCGAGAGGCTTTGTTCCTTTTTCTATCTCCTCTCCATCGCCAAGACCATCACCATCAGTATCCACTACGTGGGGATTTGTCCTGTATATGTTGATCTCATCGTAGTCAGTTATGTTGTCACCATCAGTATCGTTACTCGTAGGGTCTAAAGCTTTCAGCGCCTCTTTTCGATCTGATATGTTATCCCCATCGGTATCAAAAAGTGTGGCGTTGGGATACGAGTAGTACTTCTTACTCGTAGAGTTTACCCAGTACTCAATACCCACGAATATCTCAGTGTAATCATCCAATCCATCACCATCAGTATCCTTCCTCGTAGGATTTGTTGGATACCCAGGCCGACCACCAACAGTGTAGTCTCCCGTAACCTCTTGGTAGTCTGTGATGTTATCATCGTCAGTATCATCAACCAGAGGATCCGTCTTGTAAAGGTTCTTAATATTATTGTATTCTGGATACGCAGTATCTGGGTGGACCTCCAATTCGAATTTGTCGTCGAGCCCATCTTTGTCGGTATCGTTGCTTAGTGGGTCTGTCTTGTAAACATATTTTTCAGCCCCATCATTTATGCCATCCCCCACACCGCCATTGTCGCTATCCGGATTGTTTGGTAACGTGTTAAACACATTTATTTCTTCCCAATTACCTAGGAAGTCTCTGTCGGTATCTCTGAATATCACTATTGGGTAGAGAGCATTTTTCTCTGGCGTTGGTAAGTATGCAAAGCCATAGATATTCCGGTCGGGATAAATAATAACGTCAACCATGGTTAGGGTTCCAGCACCAACATCGAAATCATATGGGCCTAACCAAATATATTTCTCCTCCTTGCCCACCGTTGTGTTGTACGCAAACAAAACATGCGAGGGGACATACATGCCTAGAGTCGCATTATACTTGATTACTAGGAAAGCTGTCCCGTTATCAGTAAGAACTGTATCAAGCATCTTTATCTGAGATGGTCTATCCACCCGAGATAATACATCAAAACTTATCTCTCGAATATTAGTCTCACCGGTAGTAGAATTATAGTATACTGTGGCCGTATGGTAGATAAGAGCTTGCTTAAAATCTGTGTGGGCCTCAAAGAGTGTAACCAGATTTATATGCGTTGAGTTGTTATATACCCCAAGACCTATGTATTTGTATTCTGGGACATCATTGAAGTAATCCATAAACATTCCAGCACCAACAAAACCCTCAAAACATGTATTTCCGCTCGTTATATTGAGAACCGAGTAGACTATAGCATCTTGGTCATAGTGGATGATGTATGTCGTAAAAACTACATATGTGATATTATTGATAACAATAGCATTGGATAGGTATTTGGGCTTATTCAGGCCCAGCGTCACATTGTATATGCTTCTCCCATGATCATATACTCTATATTGGAGAACATGAAACACGTACAGCGTGCCACCAGCACCTGATTGGTAGTATCCAAGGCTAATCACACTTACGACTTGGCTTCCTTCGCATGCTAGCCTCACATTCGTGATGAATATAGAGAACCCATAGTAATTATCGCAGTAATCTATGATGGTGAAGCTCTGCTCCTTCACAGAGACATTATCATACTTGACCATGAGATATGAGGAGAATTTTACTGCTGAAGCTGCTGGGTAGAATACTACAGCGAAATAAAGCGTCTGATTTTCCAGAATAACAGCATCCATATCCTTTATTATTGGATCATATGTCTTGTCTGTCTTCACGGTATATATGGCTATTTCTTCGTATGAGACACTAACTCTTCTATTAGTTATGTTAAAGTATGATACATTCACCCTGATTAGGTGAAAGTAGAATGTTCTGTTTGCATCGGAGTCGTTGTATGTTGCTAGTATGAGATACATAGACTCATTATCACTGGGATTCCTAACTGTGGTTAGTGCTGATATATTCTCGTATTCGCTTATTATATTAGGTTTTTTCATTACCCAGCCATGAGTAGTCTTATTTATCGTACATACCTCCTCCTGTTTTACCTCAACCATGTGTCTCTTCCCTCCGATACGCAGGACATTCTGCGGCGAGTGGGCACTATGCGCCTCTATATCCTCATCCTCGAGCATTCCTACTTTACTTGGAGCTCCAGTCAAGACAACTGGAAGTATAGTTAGACCAAACAGCATAATCATTGTGAATATTATGGCTCTTCTCCTCAAAGTATGACACCAAGCCTACTTTTACAAATAAAAAGAACGGGAAAATTGTATAAAATGTTTATGACTCAATAGAAATTGAGGCACGTTGCAGGAGCATCAGCTTTTAAAGCCGTTGTTTTTTGGATGTGAATTAAAAATTGATTACAAAGGGAAAACTTTCATTTGCATAAATTTATAAAGGAGATATAGGATTACTAATTATGAATTTGCGTAGGCGACATGCTACATTGTAAATACTATTTTTATCTGCTGTGATAAGCATGGTGTCCTTTAGATATGTATTTGGCCCAGCTCTTTCTAAGCGATTCGGATTCTTCTTAGGAATAAACAACATCCCACATAAGATATGTTCCTATTCATGTGTGTATTGTCAGCTTGGTAAAACCACGAAATACACTATTGATAGAAAACCGTTAAGTGATGTTGATAGAGTGATTGAGGAAGTCAAAACCATCTTGGCTAGTGATGTTAACATTGACTATGTGGTGTTTTTCCCATGTGGTGAACCCACACTGGACAGAAACATAGGATGTATTACCGAAAAATTAAAATCAAAATTCGATATACCGGTAGCGATAGTAACAAACGCATCACTACTATGGAGAGATGATGTTGTGGCTGATTTAATGGCTTTCGATCTGGTATCGATCAAAGTAGATGCAGTCACTGAGGAGACTTGGAGGCTCATCAATAGACCCCATAGGGAACTAGACATCAATCGGATCCTGCAAGGTGTAAAGCATTTCGCCGAAATTTTTAGAGGCGAAATAGTGACTGAGACTATGCTTGTCCGCGGGCTTAATACGTCGGAAGAAGAACTAAGCAGAATAGCGGAGTTTCTGCGTACCCTGCATCCCTCCAGAGCATATATTTTAGCCCCAACACGCCCACCTAGCGAGAGGTGGATTCTTCCACCTAGAAATAAGGATCTTATTAAGGCGTTGAATATTTTCTCTGCGTATTTCGAGAAGGATGAAATCTCACTTTTAAGTGTACCCGAATTCAGCGAATTTATTGTCCTTGATGATCCAAAGAAATATTTTCTCTCACTAGTTGGGGTCTATCCACTAAGACTAGAATTCGCTACTAGGATACTAAGCAAAGAGTATGAAGATCCGCAAAGGGCTCTCCGTGAACTCATCGATATGAAACTCATAAGAATTATTAGCTACGGAGGAAAAAAGTTTTTAATTAAACGCCGAGATCATACTCATTGAGAACAAAAAGCATTGTGAGACGCGCTAAGAACGATTCATTGGAGATTCATAAGGAGCTGATGATAGCCCTCCGCAATATTTAGAAGTTCCCCTTTCTCTATTCTCTCATCCGCTCCATGTATCCTATCTACCTCTAGTGGTTTTTCTGTGTGCATAAAATGATATACTGGTATGCTCAGTCTCCGTATCCAAGCAGAATCCCTTGTCCCAATCTGAATTATTGGTAGTGGCTTTGAGCTAAATTCGGATATTGTCTTCTCTATCGCCTTGTAGAGCCTTGTTGAAAGCGAACTATATATGGAGGAGTATTCACCAAGACTTTAGCTTCGCATCTATACCCCCTAGGCATATACTTCTTGACGAGATCTACAAGCCCATCCGCCTTATTTTCGGGGAAATATCTGATACCAAGCACAGCCTCGGAGCATTCGGGATAAACGTTCTCTGCATGCTCCGCCCTTAAAACGGTTTTTCTATGATTATGTGAATAAGAGCATGCATCATTCGTGCAGTTTTGGTCGTGTCTACGAATCATAGCGATGGCCATCCCGAAGCAATCTGTTCTTTAGGATAGTGCTTTTATAGCCTAAAATCCTACTGAGCATCTCATCTACGGATTTTGAGATAAAGAACTTTTTATTCGCATCAAAAAGCAGCGACTTTGAAGCTAGTGTCTTGCAATATGCCTTGATTTCTATTGGGTCATAAACAAATTTTTCTTAATAAACTTAAATTTAAATTTACATACAGATTTGTATGATACAATTCCGTATGATACGGTGCTGTATGTATGCCTAGACCGTTACTAGAGTTTTTTGTTGACAGAAAAAGGGAGATTGAGGATATTACTAGGATTTTGCTCGCGGGTGGCAATGTTCTTCTGCTAGGTTTGAGAGGCCATGGTAAAAGTGCTTTAGCTGGGAAGATCGTTGATATATTAGAGAAAAAGGGGGTTAAAACACTCTACATTGATTGTCTCAAGATAGTTGATCCCCCAGCCTTCTTTCGGAAGCTAATAGGGACTGGGAGCAGATGAATCGCAATGATAGGATACGTGTTGAGAAGGGGCTCAATGCCCGTGAGATTCTCGATAATTTTTTTAGGAAACTGTCCGAGAAGCAGGTTAGGGTTTTAGTTTTGGATGAGATCACTGCGCTCTTGAAGCGTTTTGGCGAGTTTGCACCGTTCTCATCCATTGGTGGTGCTAAGGCTGTAGCTGGCTATATCAGGGATTATTTAGAATCGGCCCAACTAGGTATTTTAGCTTCAGATACATCCATAGGTGCCATTTATGACCTTGTGTTGGACTACTCATCCCCACTACTAAAGAGCTTCCAGAAAGTCATCTTTTTGGATCCCCTCCAAGTGAGCGATGCAGCTGACTTGCTAACTATGGTCATGAAAAAGCAGGGTAAGAGTATCGACAGGGATGTAGCCCTTATAGCAGCTCAAAGATTGTTCGGTGTCCCCCAATACTAATATTTATAGGCTATGCTCTACCTAGCAACCCACAAAAGGAAAAATCGAAGAGGTAATAATAGAGGAACTGCTGACCGGAACATTGAATATCTACTTTGAATTATTCTTCGAAAAGTTTTCCTATGAGCAAAAAGCTGTGCTATATGCCATTAGTAGAGGAGCAAGAACATACTCCGCAATAGCGAAACAGTTTACATCAATAAACACCGTTAGAGCCCTAAAAGAGCTAATAAAAGCGAATATAGTGAGGAAAATAGAAAAAACAAGAAGACGAGTCACATACATAATATATGATAAAGTATTCGAGACATGGTTAGTGCTTAAGGAATTTTCAGAACTAAGAAAAGAAACAATACAACAAGTACTGCTTTCGTCACTTAGCTTCGAAGCATATATCCGTGAGATACTATACTCCCTACGACAAGCCATAGAAATCATAGATGCTAAGGGGGACAGATTAGTAATACCGAAACTAGAGCGCGTAGAAAGACTCACCAAAGACAACATAGATGTCGATGTCATAGGGGTTATAGAGGGCAACAAAGTTTTGCTAGGTGAATGCTATTTCGGAGAAAAAGCAAAAATAGAGAAAGCATTAGAACTGGAACATGGGATAGATCTAGCTGAGAAAATGGGTTATAAAGTAGAGATAGCAATAATATTCTCATACTTTGGATTCCACCAACAACTAATCGAATACGCAAAAAAGAGAAACATATACCTAATCCAGGCAGAACAGATCAGAAAACTAGCAAAAAAGCAAACCTTCCACGAATATAACGGCCTACAAGTCCCCCAGCAACGAAACCCCCGAATTTTTAGCTAACATAGAGCTTATCGCAACTATAAGGGGAACCTAAGGCCGCATGGAGAATAGGTGTAGCTCTGGGTAATTTTTGGCTCTACCACAAAAATCCGAAGACCAGATGATCATAGAAGCCTGGCCTATATTCTTGTTTCTCATTCATTGCGGTATATGTGGAGATTTATTTGCTCCGCACATTCACTTTGTGTTGCTACTTTATTAGCTATCGCAATATGTTAGAAACAACGATTAAAATGCATAAAAATTACCCTATATCCACCCGTGGGAGAATGGCGTAGCGATCAAGTCGCCAGAGGTCGTCATGAAGGGCTAAAAGCGTACAGAGCACACAAATATGGACAGAGAGATAACAGGACATTATATATGCTTAAATCAAAAATCATTTACTTCAACTGCATAATTTGTGGTGAGTGTTGCTTCTGGGGTCTGAACATAGGAGTTTTTCCTGTCAGACCACGATATCAAGGGATTGAGCCGATTAGGACCCGAAATTCGTAGGGAACTAAATATTCCTTTCGACTCCATCAAGGGAACCCTAGGAATAAAAAAACTACATGTCAATTTCTCAGTACCCGGATGTGAGTGTACGTTTTCTGATTTTGGTGGGACACGGAGCTCACTTAGACTCCCCAGAAACATCTCTCAGCGGCCCTACAGAGCAAGCAAAGATAAATAAAGGCGGGGGAGCCAAAAAACTGACATATAGAAAAAACATGGAGAACTTTACTCATGCATTTTCTAAGGAGCGAAACCTGGGAGATGCGAGGTATACTACCAGAGACCCTTCGAATGCAGACTCTACCCACTAATTCTAGATACAACTGTTGACGGGGAATCCTCCTTCATTTAGGGCACTGTTCAGATGTAACATTCGAGCGCACATTCGGTTTTGTGCACTTATACAGCATAACACTTGATGACGAAATGAGCATATACATTAGTGCTCTAAAAGACATTATCACAATCCTACAAACCAAAGAGATGATAGATCTAGAGGCATTAGAATTTGCTCTCAGCCTGGTAGATCAGCAACTAGAAGTCTACACACGCATAGCCAACAAGCATCAATCATAGCCCATTATAAGGGTTCTATAATCCCGCTGAGCCGTAATGTTGATGTCTTCTTATTATTTCTCCCTTCCTTCTTAGTAGCTCCTCTTTCATCCTTTTAATATCCGTACTATATGGATTCACCAATTTGAACCAGTAATACGCAGACAAAAACCAGAACATCATCATCACAATCAGTATCGCCCTTAAGTTTCCAAAAACATCCACAGCAAACCCAACAACTGTGATTCCTATACCCTTGGTAAAGGTCTCCAAGATGTCCGCACCAGAGCGAACTGTTGCTCTGAACTCAGGTAAGTTCACATCGGTTATCGCACTGTCCCTTATTGAGCCTACTGGGCTATTAAATATCATAGCAACGAAAAAGAAGACAATTCCCAGCAAGCTGCACACCGAGCTAATAGACATTGCAAATATTTCTAATGATGCCTCCATGAAATCCTGAGTCCTAATATTGGCCCTAATCGGAACGAGGAAGAACAATATAAAGAAGAACCCCTCAACAGCACTACAGATCGCAGCTATCAGTGGTTTGTATCGGGGATTCTTAATGTATGCTTTATCGGCCAGTTTAGCTATAAAAATCCCAACTAGAGCTCCGATGGACCCCATAGCCAAAAATATTGAGGCAGCCGTCTCGCTGAATCCCGCTTCAACAACAAGGTACTGGACAAGCCATAGCTGCAAAGAACCATTCGCTATGGTCCCAAAGAGGCCCTGCATGACAATATACTTATTGCTGGGTGTGTTGACTATAAGATAGAAGTCCTCCTTCCTCAAGCTAAAAGGATAGCCATACCTTACAACAACATCTTTAATCTCATCCTCAGAAAAACCGGGGGGAGGTTCTGGGACTAGGAGAATAGAAAATGAAATAAATAGGCCTACCAAGGCCAGTATCAGCATTGATTCCTTCCAAGAGGAAAGATATGCGTTAGCTGCAAGTGAGACTCCGAATCCAAGAGCAAGGCCGATGCCACCTAGGATTTCTAGTAGCATCAGCTTTTGCGTCCTTTCACCGCGTCTATAAGCATCACTTATAATCGTGATGCTAAAGGGAATTATAACAGCTAACGATACACCACCGAGAATATAGAAAAACGAGAACATTGTAAATGATGAGGAGTAATAACAGAGAAGGGAGAATATACCGGAGGATAACACCCCCACAAAAATAAGGATTCTCCTACCGATTCCTTTTATGTCAGAGAGAAAAGACCACAGTAACTCAGCAAACGCACTGAGTAGGATATAGGCACCCAGAACGAAGCCTATGAGCCCATAGGTAACGCTAAAATCCTCTATGATAAATCTCAGAGCAGGAAATAATATGTAGCTGTGAAAATTCCGAACAATATTCAAAACTACCAAAACTCCAAACATAGTATGGGCCTTCCATCTTTCCAATATTAACACCAAAAGCAAGACCGAGATACTATAATAAAAGTCAGAATTAAAACTGAAGTTATTAGTACTGAGAACTGCTAATAAAAGCTTTAATCCTTATGAAAATTAGTTTTCGATGATAAGTTTGAATGGCATCACTCGTGATGATCGTTAGCAGAGATGATATATCATGGTGGAGGAGATCTTCGCTAAACGTATTCTAAACAAGCACAAGCAACGGGATCCATGGTTTCTGGATGAGTATTCTGTTAATCCATACGGTTCCTGCGACTATGCATGCATATATTGCTATATTCATGGTAGCAAGTACGGATCAAAGAAACTTATGGCTAAGATCAATGCTCCTCAGCTCCTCGACAAAGAACTCGCCAGATTATCGAGAAGGAGGAGATACGGTTTTATCGCGCTGAGCTCTGCGACAGAGGCTTGGATGCACATAGAGGAAAAATACATGCTGACGAGAAAATGCTTGGGGATAATAGCTAAGTATAGATTCCCTGTGCACGTATTGACTAAATCTACATTAATCCTGCGTGATATAGACATATTAAGGCGCATAGATAAGGAAGCAATACTGCCTTCGGATCTGAGGGGTAGGCTGAATAACGGAGTCTTAATAACATTTTCTTTTTCAACACTTAACAAGGAAATCGCTAAGATCTTCGAGCCAAACGCTCCTAGCCCCAATCAACGATTGGATGCTATACAGAAGCTTAAAGAAGAGGGGTTCTGCGTTGGCATAGCATTTATACCTATACTCCCCTACATATCTGATTCTAATGAGGAGTTGGAGACCTTGGTAAGAACCGCCAAAAGTGTTGATGCAAACTACATATTTTTTGGCGATCTGACGCTCCATGGAGAAGGCAAAAAAGTATACTTCGCAGTACTCAGCAAATACTTCCCAGAGCTTAAAGAGAAATACACACGCCTTTATGGAAGCAGATTCCATCCACACAGAGATTATTTGAATTCCCTGCACAAAAGAGCATATTCTATCGCAAGAAAATATAGGATAAAGGTGGGAATCCTAGGTAGCTCCAAATAGGATAATAGGTATTTCATCTATCAAATTGTGTCATCAGAAGACTTGGTTCTATATTGCTTGTATTCTACTCGGTTTGTTCTGAATGTTAAGGAAACACGTGGGATGTTCCTTAGATTTGTTTTAGTGCAGTATCCAAGCTATATCATTGAGCTTTTTCTATTTGCTATTTAATGAGATTATCTCTCTTATCCAATCCTCGAAGTCTAGTGGTATTATCTGTGTTTGGGGTAGGTATTCTTGTTGGGGCGTGGGTGCGGGAGGTACATATGGTTCTATGTGATGTTGTTTAACTTCTATGTGTATTAGTGATGGAGCTGAGCTAAGTTTTACTATGGCGTGCCTCGGAGGCATCATCTGTATATATTTTCTTAGCTCCTCGTTTTCTAGTATTGGATATTCCCTTTCCGGTATATCTGTGTTCATTAGAAATAATGTACCCGAGTTTGATATTATATCTTGGCTGATCAGGTGGGGGGACTGCGCGATGATTATTAGCCCCAAACCATATTTCCTAGCTAGTGTTGCGAAGTCCTCTACAGCTGTTGTGTCTATCGATGATGATATTTTTCTCCATGGAACCAAGTATCTTCCTTCCTCAACCAAGAGAACCAGTCTTGGAGGCTTGTTCTCTAGTAGTAAATATTCTTGTTTGAATAGGGCCATAACTGTGTAGCGGAGGAGTATGTTGACAAGTAGGAATATCTCATTCTTGAGATTTCTTTTGAATAAATATGAAAGGTCAAATATAACATTCTTATTCACTAAGTCCGAGATATCTATATTGCTTCTTCTCACCCAGAATATATATTTGCTGACACCAGAGAAAAGAGGTTTTAGTCTGTTTGCAACAGCATGGAATGTATAAAGAGCGGATGGCAATGTCTCCTCCGCTTCCTTACACCACTCATATAGCTTGCTTAGAAATGTTGTTGGTGAGGGATTATGGGAATGTACCGTAGCCCATGTGGCATATGATATTGCTCTCTCCATCTGCGCAGTTGCTTCTTCTCCTCGCATCTTTATGGTTTCAAGAAGTATTGCTGTTAAGAATGAAGCATAAGACTCTTTTTCTTCGTATTGGCTATCAAATATGTTTACCTGGAGGGCCCTCCTAGTAGTTCCCGGTTCATATACTTCAAAATCATACTTCCGAGTTAGATCTAAATATTCCTTATGGAAATCGAAAATCCAAATTTTACTGATCTTCTTTCTAACTATCTCCTCAGCGATTATTCTTGCGAGTCTAGATTTGCCCGTCCCCGTTTTACCCAATATCAATACATGTCTTCGAAGATCCTTTATCCCGATATGGAAGGGTGCTAGCCTCTCGCCACTATAGAGTTGCCAACCAATCTGAATTTCTCCTTTAGTAGCATGTTCATAGATATCTAGGTGAGGATCAAAAAAGGATCTTTTCCTTACGAATAGTATAGAGACCATTATAGGTAGAAGAAAACATAGAAAACTGTCAAGCTTAGAATCTATGGTGATCCCATAGGGCATATTCATTAGTAGACCCAAAATCGTATCCCTTATAATTTTCTCCCTGGATTTTCTTTCAGTTAAACTTTTAGATAAAATCAGCTTTGGTAACTGCAGGGCATTCTGGTAAATATTGCGAATATTAAGGGTCAGAGAATACGTCTTATTTGGAGCTTGAGCGGTCATTATGCCCGTTACGATCATAACTTTGAATCTATGCCGTTCAAGCTCAGCCCATCCATCCATACTTCTCTCTCGGTGAGCATCAATCTTGAAGAAAGCCTCATTGCGTCTTTTTATGCTAAGCTTGATAGGGTCTAGATTCGCTCCAACTATGAGGAATGTACCATCCTTAAAAGCTGGTAGATATATTCCACATACATCCCCACCAGTGGATATGGCTCCACCAAGAATACTGTCAAATTCCCAAGATCTGCCCGCTCTTTCAGCTATCTGGTAGCGATAATTTCTGATTTCGAATTCTCGAATTGCCACTAAACCAACAAATCGGCGCAGAAGGAAACCGAGGATATCTCGAGCTCTTTCGTAGTCAACATATTGCCACTTTAGGTTCGCTAGATTGGAAAAGCTATTAATGTAGGCTAGGACTTCTCTTACCCAGTTTTTAAGCTTCCTCTCCGCTATTGAAGACGCATGCAAGACAAGGAGAGTATTATAGACCCCCTCCTCTCGAGACACAATGAAGGTAAGATTGCCTCCGAATAAGCTTAGCCCAAGAATAAAATTCTTAAATAGCTCAAACAAACGATAGATATTAGCCACTTCACTACGCGCGATATAACCAATCTTCCCTATTATAAAATAGTCTTTTCGCAAACTGACAATTTTAAGAACAACAAATTTGTTGCCATAAATTTTAAAGCTACAATCCAAGCTAACTACACCACACCACCGATCCACACAAACTCCCTATAATAGGTATCACTATAAACTATAAGCCAGCAAGAACAATGGCAATCGGTTCGGAGCAAAAGCCGAATCATGACTAGAAGCCAAATAAGTTCGCACCAAAAAACATGGTGCGTATTACCATCCAGATAAACTCTTAGTAAAATCAATAGTAAACTTTTCATTGCCTCTAGCATGCTCAATGAGTCCTCCAAACTACTTATAATCCCTATTTAGCTATACATTATACGCCAGCACAAATGATACTACTAACTATGTATCCTAGGTGGTTAGAATTGGGGAAATACCTACTATTTACGGGGTGTGCCGCATCAAGTCTACTACCACATCTTCGAGATCTATGGCTTAGACTTCTCAGAAGAATTCTTGGCGATACTGAGATCTACAATGAATGCTGTGGACTCCCCTTAATCCTCATAGGAAACACAAAAAAGGCTTATGAATGGTTCAATATGAAATTAAGACAGCTACTCAGAGGCAAAACCGTTGTTACTGGTTGTCCTAGTTGCTACCGCATGCTCAAACAATATGTCCCAGAGAAACTCGATATCGACCCCGAATACGACACAAAGCATATAGTGGAGCTGATATATGAGGGTATTAAAGACAACAAAATATCGTTCTCCAATGAAGTTAAGCTAAGAGTGACATACCATGACCCATGCGAACTGTCCCGACATATGGGTCTAACCGAGGAGCCAAGGTCAATACTCAGAAGTATTCCAGGCTTAGAATATGTGGAGATGAAGCTTAACAAGGAGCGCTCAACATGCTGTGGCGGTGGTGGACTTATGAGGTATCTATACCCAAAGGTCTCGCAGGAAATAACCATTATGAAACTAAGAAAAGAAGTGCTCCCTCTAAATGTGGACGCCATAGTCACAGCGTGTCCCTTCTGTGAGTACATCCTAAGTGACGCAATAAAGTTCCTAGGCTCAGATAACAGCCTTAGAGTCATCGACATATCCGAACTGATATTATGGGCGATGGGTGATGATAGTGAGTATTGATAAAAGTATCACAACACACAAAAAGGTACTATACAAAGCCCTGAAAAATAGGTTTCTCCGAATCTCCCTAGCCAGAACCGTAGAAAACTACCGCCATAACTGGGAAAAAATCATAAAGATGTTTCCAGACCTACCGGAAAAAGCCAACAAGCTAAGAAAAATAAGACAAAAAACATTGGAGAACCTATGGTACTACGTAGATCTGGCACGTGAAAGATTTGAGATGAAGGGAATAAACACATACCTAGCCAAAGACGCTGAGGAGGCGAGGAGAATAATAGGCGAAATCTGCGAGGGAAAACTCGTCGTAAAATCCAAATCACTAACAACAGAGGAGATAAAACTAAACAAATACCTTAAAGAACTCGGAGCCGAAGTCTGGGAAACGGACCTCGGAGAACTAATAATTCAGCTTGCTAAGTCAAAACCAATGCATCTCGTAACGCCAGCCATACACATACCGAAAGAGAAGGTAGCGGAGATATTCTCGGAGATCGCAGGTAAACCATTACCACCAGACCCAAAGATTCTGGTAAGCTTTGCAAGAAAATTTCTGAGGGAGAAATATTTTAAGGCGGATGTGGGGATAACAGGCGTAAATGTTATTGCCGCCGATAGCGGGAGTATGTTTATAGTTGAGAACGAGGGGAACATACGATTTGTGAGTAACGCACCACCAATACACATAGCGATCGCAGGAATTGAGAAAATAGTACCTACATTTGTGGATGCCGCCCTACAAGTAGATGTCCTAGCAAAGTACGCTGGTTTCATCACCCCTAGCTACGTATCGATAATCTCGGATGTAAGCAAGACGGCGGACATAGAGAAGATGAGAGTGGAGGGAGCGCACGGCCCAAAGGAAGTTCACCTAATACTACTGGATAACGGAAGAAACAAAATGCTTGAAGACGAAAGGTTTAAAGAAGCACTACTATGCATCAGATGCGGAGCATGCCTATATGAATGCCCAGTGTACCAGACAGTATGCGGGTACTTCGGAGACTACCTCTTCGGAGGAATCGGAGCTATATGGATGAGCTTCATAGACGGACTAGAAAAAACAGCCCCCTACCTCTACACATGCATGCTATGCGGAAAATGCAAAGAAGTATGCCCAATGCGAATAGATGTGCCAAGAATGATATTAACCCTAAGAGAAGAGGCAAATAAGGCAGGACTAACACCAAGAAAACTCGCTGCAATAGAACAAGTCCTATATGAGAAGGGCAACATATACAAATAACATGCCATATCAACTTTGGAAAACTCATCATTAGAAAACAAAGGGAAAAACAAGACAAAAACTGTCGCAAAACTAGTTTCGCTAGCCAATTTGGTTGCCCCTAGCATGCAATAATAAGCGCTGGAAAGGTCAAGCCAGTGGTCAGCATCGAGGAAAGGAGAACCTCACATATTTGTAGATCGTATACTAGAAAAGGAAAGTAGCACACAAATTCCGAGTACTCAACTGGCGGTAGGCTATGAGGTAAGTAGCTTTTCTCTTCATGGGTATATTTCCGTTTATTTTGCTCTATTTTTCTATGGCTACTCATTCAGTTGGTAATAATAATGCAACAAGCAATAATACTTATATTACCGCTAATGACAGCAATAACAAATAGTATACCAGCTGGAAAACGGACTAAGCCAACACTCGAATTCGTAAGGAAATCCTATGAGACTAGATTCTATGACCTAGTAGCATTTGATGTTAAACTGTTTTATAGCTGCTTTCGTATTATAACAATGTATTTCCTCTATCCGATTGCGAAATTACACATGGTTGCGGACCAATACCGACTCATAGTGGTGATGCTTAATGGTCAAGGTAATAGTCTTTGATTTGGACAGAACATTAGTGCCAACTGATCTAGAGAAAATACTCTTCAACTACGTTATTCCCACATATATCGCTGGTAGGCATGGATTATCCGTATCTGAGGCCAGAAGTAAGTTTTATGATGAGCTAAGGAAAGCGAGCAGTAGTTGCGAGGCATTGTTCTTCAGCTTGGAGGTTATATCAGAACTTATCAATATGCCCTACGACGAGATCATCCAGATTCTCGATGGTATCTGTAGTGTTGTTATTAGGCCCGATCCATCTATTATTAGGCCGCTTCGCCTTCTTAAAGAGAAAGGATTGAGAATTGTTGTTCTCACCGACACAGACACCGCGATAGCAACCTATAAGATTAAGTATGCGGGGCTCAGCAAGTATATCGATAAGGTTTTTTCATCAACAGAACTCTTCGGCAGGAGGAAAACTGGGAGGGTCTACTTGAAGCTTATGGGTTTTCTGAGAGATATCGGTTATGCTAGCAACCCAAAAGAGGTCTTGGTCGTGGGGGACGACATCGAACGGGACTATAAAGCTCCAAGGGAAGTAGGCATGTATTCAATTCTAATATCAGACGAGCCGGTTCCAGGCGTAGATGTGATCAGACATCTAGGCGAACTCATCGACATCCTGCAGCTATAAGTCCCAACATGCCTTTTCTAGTCAAAACATTTTTTTCTACGTATCAGCTCCTTAACGCTTCCTAATATGTTTATGAAGCTTTCACTGAGAGCCGACGCGCTATGTGTACGCTCTAAGCTATCAGAAAAGGTAACGTACACGCACATCTTAGAGGCAATTGACAATAGACAAAGGTAAAGGGCCCGAATAACACCACTCATTTTTAAATACGATTCTTTATTATTAGGTATCCCAACAAAGAGAGGTGGGATAGGTGAAAAAATATTTTCTACTCTCCCTACTGGTATTTCTGGTTTTGTTCTCATCAGCATCCATAGTATTTTCACAGAAATGCAGTGGCTCACATAGTGTACTTAGATCCATAGATGCTTTTCGTGAAGATTGGAAATTAGCTGTAAGTTCGCTTAATAAGGAACTTCCCAAACTGGTAAAAACTAGGGCGGAAGAGAACAGTATGGCGGTACCCTTCGAGATGAAAGTGTTTATAGATGATAGATACGCATTCGTTGACTATACCAAGCTAAACGAGCTTATGAGTGATCTCGAAGGTATCCACGGCCTAACAGTACTATCAGCTAAAAGGGACGGAGTATCATCCTATAACTTCACGTACCTATCCGAATACAATTTCTTTGTGCTCCCTAACCCCACCTATGGTAATCTTTCTGTCGAAGAGCAACAAGCCGTAATAAGATACATCAATGAGACACGCGGAACCGCATTCATAATGGGTGATAAGGATGCATACATAAATATAGATACGCTCAACAACATAACTAAGCCCTTCGGCATAGAATTCCTCTATGGAAATGTCACCGACGAAACAAACTACGACTACCGGGTAGAGTATCCTCTTGGCCACGTATGGACAAACACATCCACCGCGAAATATATCGGTAATAACGGTACATTCGTAGTCAAGATGGGCTCAACAACATCCCTCAACATATCTAACCCATCACTAAACAACACATGGATCGTTTTCTACAAGATCCTCATTGGCGACAACGACACGAAGTTCAACAATACGGTCTGGGGTGAGAATGTAACCTACATTGTGACGCTCTCAACCGCTGGTGGGGGAATAGCTATGATCGCTGGAACTTCTGGGATACCAAGGGATAGATATTGGTATCCCCTATATGACAACAAGGAATTCCTGCTAAGGAGCCTTAACGCATCGATGTTTAGGGATCTGGCTATTGTGGATTACGAGGTTCCAACGCAACCGATGATTTATGGGGATACTTTCTATGTGAACATAACTGTTAAGAATACCGAGAACTATAATATATCTGATGTCCACATAGGTGTTGAGTTTAGCGGAGCAATAGAGCTCCTTAACACATCAAACATCGTAGATATCAGCGTACTGCAGGGTGGCGAGACTAGAACCGTATCATTCAAGTTCAGTGTTACTGGGGCTAGCACAGTTGTTATGGAGCTTAAAACATGGAGTGATAATACTTCCTTTGTGGGGTATCAGAGGAGAGTAACATTCGATACCGTACAACTACTTGTGGACTGTTCGCTTAGTACGGAGTACCTAGTGCTGACAGATTATAATGAGACAACAATCATTGTGAATGTGACTAATCCATCATCCACAAGAAACGCCACAAATGTCAACGTCACATTGGATGTGAAGCCTACATACGGAGTTATAGAGCTCAAGAATGAATCGCTATACTACTTCATGCCAACACTGGAGAATGGAACGTCTAAGATAATAAAATGGGTTATTCGAGCGGCCAACTTTTCTCGGGGAGACACAGTAGGCATATATATTGATGTCACATCAGACAACTTTGGAAACACCACTTGCTTCACTAAGCTGTTTGTATTCACAGAGAAATTTGTTATATTCGACAACTATCATATTGGCTACTTTTCTGGTAAAATGTCCGGCCTGATATCGATGGCCAACGAAATATTTAACTATAATGTATTTGTATGGAATTCAACTCTTGACGATAATCTCCTTGGAAACGCTACGCTGCTAGTAATCCCAGACATAGAGACTAACTTCACGGACGTGGAATTTGTGTATATAGGTAACTATCTCGATGCTGGTGGCGACCTTCTAATAATGGGTAGTTGCCAGGTGAATGGTGTTGCGGAGTACTTCCCAAGCTGGCAGATGGATGCCTACAATAATATTACAGAGAGGTTTGGGATAAAATGGGAGATGGGAGAGGCAAAAGACGATACCCACAATATTGGTAGGGGCTGGAGGATAAATCTTACATCCGACGCCTTCGGTGCAGGCCCCATAGCAGTGAACATAACACATGGGCTAGATTATGTCTTGTATCTTAGTGGCGGATTTTTGAATATTAGTGGTGATGCGGAGGTTATTCTTCATGGAAATCCTGGAACCACCTACGCTATTGATCCTGATGGAAATGTTCTTAGTTTAAGTGGCGAGTCGATTGTGCTTATGGCGGGACTATACAACGAGACATACGGCACAAAGATAATAGCAACAGGGAGCACCAAAATGTTCTTTGATGACTGGCCATACCCCCTAGAATACGAAAATGATGACCTCCTAAGAAGAGTCCTGCTATGGTTCAGATACTATCCAGATACCGAACCACCAGCAGTCTCAATATCCTCACCAGTAAATGATTCGTGGTTATCAACAGATAACATTACTATTAGTTGGACTGGGTCTGACAATGCATACCTGGAGTACTACGAGCTATACAAAAACGATAGTCCTATCGCTCATATAGATGCATCAATGAACTCGTACACTATAACGCTACCAGATGGCCACTGGAAACTGACAATAAAGGCGTACGACTGGGCGGGAAACATAGGTAGCACCATGATCTATGTGCATATCGATACTGAGAATCCATCTGTTAATATAACATATCCAGCTGATAATTCTTGGCATAATACGACAACAATCGAGATTAAGTGGGATGCCGCGGATAATCTTGGGCTATCAACAATAGAGATATATGTTGATGGTAGCCTCGCTCTCACTCTGGGTCCGAGCGAAACACAAGCAACATTGAGTGTATCATACGGAACACACAGCATCAAAGTTGTAGTTTACGACAAAGCCTACAATACAGCTGAAGACGAAATCACAGTTAATATTGATACAGTATCACCAACAGTTTCCATATCCTCTCCCAGTGGGGGATCATGGATATCAACAAGCACTGTGACTATTAGCTGGACTGGATCTGACGATGTATCCTTGGACAGATATGAGATCTATAAGAATGGCAGTTTTGTCGCAAGCCTCGACGCTTCGGTCACATCATACACGATATCTCTCTCTGACGGTTATTGGATAATAACAATCAAAGCATATGATCACGCTGGGAACACAGCAAGCGATACGGTATCCATTTATATTGATACAACACCTCCATCTGTCAACATAACTCAGCCTACTGATGATTCTTGGTTCAACTCGACAGAAATATCCGTTAAGTGGAGTGCCTCAGATAACCTTGGATTATCCAAGGTGGAAGTATACGTAGATAGCAATCTAACATCAATTCTACCTCTAGACGCGACATCCACAACGCTGAACTTATCTGAGGGAACGCACATAATAAAAGTCGCTGTATACGACAAGGTGGGCCATAAGGCAGAAGATGAAATCCGTGTGAACATTGATACAGAGCCGCCATCTGTGAAGATTCTCAGCCCCAACAATGGATCTTGGCTCAACACTAATATCATCATGGTAATATGGGATGCCTCAGACGAAGGAGCTCTAAGTAGTATTGAGATATACGTTGATGGTGTGCTGAATGCGTCTCTCTCTCCCGATCTAAATAACTATACGTTGACCTTGACGGATGGTAGCCATACAATAATGGTGAAGGTATATGATATGGTTGGCTATTCAGCCTACGACGAGATAGCACTATATATCGACACAATAAGTCCAGAGATCCATGTAGAATCTCCCAGAAACGGAGAGATATTCGATGTTGGAGCCAACGTCACGATAAGTTGGAATGCCTCCGATAACTACGGTGTTATGGTAGTTAGGCTCTATATCAATGAAACACTAATGGGAGAATTTGCTGGGTCAGGATCATACACAACAACATTCGAGGAGGCTGGGAAAGTAATCATAACTGTAGAAGCTGTGGACTATGCTGGAAACTCAGCATTTGACTCCATCCAAATAGAGATCAGAGGAGGAGAGATAGCCCCACCACCCACACCTAGTATTCTTCTTTGGATCGCAGTAGCATCTATAGCCGCGATAGTAGCCATAGCGATAATACTCGCATGGAAAAAACGACGTGGCTAACTTAATATCTTACACCTTCTATTTTTTCTATGAGTTCTCCGTAATGCTCTCACTGGATAAAAGGTAGTTTTAGTGGAGTGGAGAATCAGCAGACTTGGACTGGCTAGGGCAACGCTTGGAGTATTGTTGGGGACTCTATGTGGCACAATTCGTCATCATCTATTGGTGTTATTGGGGATCTGTAGATAAACCCTATGCTGGCAATATATATTGTTTCGTATAGTATGAATGTACTTATAACCAAAATGCTTATGATGCTCATAGTCAGAATCGTTATTATCAGCAGAGAGACTATAATCGCTATTTTTAATGCTAGTCCCTCGTCTCTGATCTCAACATGCTTAGCGCCATGGAACTTTATTCCTCTTAAGTGCTCTGATAGTTCTCTTAGGCCCCTTTTCATATCGTAGATGATTATCGCTAAGAGAACACCAACTACAACTAGGCCTAGCCACGGTGGAAGGATCAATGTCTTTACCAGTATACTTGTAAGGAAGATGAGGATGGGCAGAACTAGAGCTCCTATGCTAGGCCTTCGAATCAAAATCATAAGCAATATGCCAAAGATGAGTCCAAGTCCTATTAGGAGGGCGTTGTCTATGATCGTTTTCGATGACTGCATGAAGTATAAAATTATCTCCTTTGTTCCGAAGATAATAAGAAATATGTTTGCTAGCGATGTGAGCGATATCACGATCATGTTTCTGGCAGATCGAATGGCGTTACCCGCAATAACGCCGTGCCTTATCATATATGAATTGAGCTCTTTTCCTACCTCGTGGTCACTTAGTTCCTCGATGATTCGCTCGTCCTGCTTCGTTGGGTTTCTTGTTTGCAGAGCAAGTGCTATACGGTCGAGCTTGGGTGCTATTCTTTCATTCTTGAGAATACTATTGTACCACTGTAACTCTATGTGTATCGGAACGTAGATTATTACTAGTGAGAGTATCATGTTTCTCAGGAAGTTCAGCGAGAATAGTATTTCTGGAGTTAGAGAGATGGAATCGAACGTGAATTCCTCCACCGGAAATACATGATATTGGATCAGCATTATTAGGTACGTTAGAAAGATTGTTATTGCAAATGGGACTATATATATGAGGGGTACCCCAAAGCGTGAAGGCGGGAAACGCGCGTAGTTAGGATTATATATAGATCTTCCAAGCAAATCAGAATTCGGATATATCCTGATGTTGATACGATTCCTATATTTCGAGAACCACATCGACTCCTTGATGTTGTATACTCTAGCACGCAGAGCACTCAAAGATACTAGATACAGAACAAAAATAAGACTAAAATATACGATCGGAACGGATACTATAAAGACACCCTCAGGTAGGCTGATAATCTCCCTCGTTCTGACCCCATATATCAATGGTTCGAAGGAAATATCCCATAGAAGACCTAGAAGAGAACTCACACATCCTCCCACGCTATCTAAGCTAACAGCACCTAGCTGAGGTTCTGATCTAATGGCCATCATCATTATTAAGGCCATCAAATATGAGCCTAATAATATTCCACAAGCTATGTTTGTAGTTCGCCAAGAGGCTCTCAGTCGTAGATACGATGAGAATCTAGGGTGTCTGGGACTTAGGTTTTTGGCTAGTAGATACAGCTTATAGTCGACGATACTGATGCAGATAGCGACTGATAGGACTGTGAACATTGAAAGTATTGGGTAAGACACATAAATATCCATAATCCCTCCAAGTGAGTAGTACATCGACATATAAATGCTATATATCGCTGAGCTAGGAGGCAGTAGGCCTAAGAAAATGGGGTTAAGCACCACAAATAAATAGTATATCACTGCCGAATACACGATGAAGTACAGGAATGAAAGTATTACGGTAGTTGAAAGTCGAGGATCGGTATGGGCCGCATATACGAAGAGAATAAGCACTACGAAGACTACCAAGATGAGTGCGAGCCATTCATATATGAGAATCACTGTGCTTACAGTAAACAGCAGAATTATTGCTAAAATGGCCTTAAGCCTACTATGGTAGATATTTTGGATCAAACCTTGGCCTCTAGGACTATACACCAGTGTTTTGTCGATAGCGGAGTAAACACTCTCTATAGCAAAATAAGAGAACGCTAGGATTAGCCCGGAGAGTACCAATCTGACTATTAAAGTTTCCTCTGAACCTAGTGATGTAGAAGTGACGATGAGGTCTCCCATAAAACCATAGAGTATTAGAATCGTGATAGCCACTAAGCTACCAACTCGATAGCAGATACCGACAAGAATCAGAGCAAATATGATGGACGCTATTGATAGCGCGAAATAAGTGTTGAAATCGCTCATAGATACGAACTGATAGTATTTAGCTGGCCACATCAACACAGAGAACATTAATATGATCAAGGTGAGGGTAAGGAAAGTAAATACGTAACGTGTTTTAGAGTAAAACTTATAGCTGAACAGCGAGTCAAATAGATTGTCAAAAAGTAGCTTATTGTTCGCATCAGGATCATCGCTATATCTCCGAAGGCAAACCATGACGAGGTCATTGTTATACCTCATGGATCTACGTAGGCGGACAGTAGCCCATACAAATATAGCTATGTTCGCGAGAAGCAGAACACTTACGATATGTTGCCCATATATCATTCCTACGCACCCCACATATGGGATTATTATCCACAGATAGAGGATCACCAACAGTAGGGAGGCCACAGAGTATTTAAGTTTTCTCTCTCGTAGTAAGTTATATTCGAGGAAAGATGAATATCTTACGAGCCTTGTATAGGATATTGTAGGCATAGGCACACCCCACATATTATGGTAGTTGGGGATAATTGTGTGGTGGGTATCTAGCCTATCTATAATATAAAAATAGTATTTTATATACTACGTTGAGGTAGTGTTATTATAACAGCATTTATTGGGAACATATCAATTAAAAAGGATTGGTGAAAATTTATGGTTAAAGGCAACATCGTAGTGGACTTTATCGTTTCTAAGAGAGGGAGTTCCGGTAAGACTTTAGTGTCGATGGTTAAGACCGATGTAGCTCTGGCTTACGGTTATAGGGTATGGGGCATAGATATGAATGATATGAATCCAGACTACAGCACGGTGTATAGATATCTGTTTGGGACTCTCGATAAGCTATATGGACGCGATGAGGACTTCAGAAAATTTTTCTGGATAAAGATGCTTGATATTGTAGACTCAGAGTGGCCTTTTAGCAAGGAGGAGTTCTGGAATATAGAGTGTTCGGGGTATACTTATAGTTACCTAGACCGTGATCTCTCATCCACGCTTGAACGTGAATTCTACCTATTTAACAGTCAGAGATATCTACGCAGAGGAACAACATACACTGTGAAGCAATCATTGGTCGATCTCGCACAGTACTTGAGAATAATACTAAATACCATATCGACTATGGGGGACAGATCTAAGGACACATACATCGTAATAGACACGAACATACCGTATACATCTCTCATCGTTTATTCTGCGAGGCGCATAAAAAGTGTGGCGGAGGGGTTTCCATTAACTATATACATTCCTGGTGCGAAAGATACGTTTAGCGACATTCTTACATCTCTATGTGAATCAATTGTGGGTCTGGGTAAATATATGAAGCTCGTGATAACATATATTCTGCCCCTGGAGGTCTTTCTAAAAGAAGAAGCTATTGAGACCGAATTTGATGCCCTTAGATGTATTTCTGGTGATCTTGAATCCACGCTCGGCAAAGCAGCACTAGAATTCCATCTAATAGCCAATATGTATGTCCCGCTGAGATACGATATCATAGACAGGATGATGCGTCTGAGTACGGACATAATAGAGAAAGCAGAGAAACTCTCAGGGAAAATCGCACCAAACAAGGAGTTTTTATCCATAGACGAAATGAACAAGATTTTGAGAAGTCTCACCGAAATCGACGTGGAGGGCATCGTGGCAAAAGTGAAGGCTCGGAAGAGTGAATTCGTAGAGAATCGCATAAAGATTTTTGCTAGAATATTGATCCTATACTACGCACTGCTGAATTCCAAGGTAAAAAACCTGTCGGTGATGCCGATTTATGATGCTGACATATCCTATTTAGTCGAACTATTAAGAACACCTAGCCTAGCCGAAATGATAGCTAGTAATACAGTTTTCATAGGTGACTATAATAGGTTTCTTAGGAACCTGTGGGATTTCGGCCCACTAATAGCTTTACTTACTCTCCTCGGGTTGAGGGTGATGGATGCTATCGACATTAGGAATATGCAGTCGCCCGAGATGATGTTCACAAAGTTTATTATTAGCATCGCGGATTTTGTGAGAGCGATGGCTAAGAGGTGACTGCCGGATGTATCTAGACATAATCACTGCGAAGAAGGGCGGGTCTGGAAAAACGCTACTCGCCCTGATAAAGTTTGAAGAAGTCGTCAAAAAAATGGACAATGTTGCTGTTATAGATCTAAATGATATGAACCCAGACTTCTATACAATTATAAGGAATGTATTCGATGTGTACCTGTTAGAGAAGGGTATTGTTAAACCAGAAACAGCCAGAATCGATGAGGCGATCTTAAAGATATATAATGTGCATCCATATAAGCTTACCATGGATGGGCGGGAGAAGAGAGTATTACTGGTCAAGCTTAGGCAGCCTCTGAGGTTCTCCTCGATCGATATGCTTATAGCTTTAAGACAGATAATCGACATACTGGCGGAAGAGTCTATCGAGTATGCGATAGTCGATACAAACACATCCTATGAGACATTGGTTCCTTGGTTCCTTGAGGAGGATACTAAGTACTTAGATGTCTTCCCCACGGCATATATGCTAGGAACTAATCTGAAAGAGCAGTTGCTGGAGTTCCTGAGGCGATATATGGGGGGTCTATTATCTACCAATATCGTATTCACAACAATACTTCCCTTAAGCATATTTGGGAGTAGCTGGGGGCTAAAAGCTGAAATGGGAAAGCTGGCTGAAAGTGTAGAGTTCATAAGAAGCCGTATCCACGGAGATGCGAAGATGTATAGTAATATTGTTGTTAATTCATATCTTCCACTAGGTGCTCAGCATAGAGGCTACCTGAGGCGGACAATCGAGTTCATTGGAAATATGCTGAAGAAAGTGCTTATGAGGAAGCCCACAATAAAAATACCGAAGAAGAATATCTGGGATATAGAAGACATCGAAAGCTTCATAGAGCAGACAATGGTAATGCAGGATATCGGCGAGCTTAATGATGCTGTAGCTAACATAAGAAAAAACCTACGGCGCGCGTACATCTACCTGAAGGAGTATGAGAGGAAAGTGACTAGAGTCCTAAATTTCTATATATCTCCCATATATGACTACGATCTTTCAGATGTGATAATGCAGCTCAAAGGAGGAGAACTCACCAAACTCATTCAACCCGAAAAAATGGAGAAAAAAGGAGGCATAATAGTTCCAATAATAGAGGCGCTACTTGAGGAGTTCGCTGAGATCGTCGCAACAACGACACCCGAGAGTGACATATATGACTACAGAGAAATACATATAATCTATGGGTACGGACAGAAATTCTCTGAATTCCTAGACTACATAATGAAGTAGATGTCAAACACAACAATAATCTTTATGTATCCATAATAGTTTCTAGAGTCCTTGCAGGGGTAATCTACGGAGAGAAACAATGCTTCACAAAAAGTATGAGAGTTCATCCTAAAACCTTTTCTAATGGCTATTACATGGCCTTGGTATACACATGATACTTATGTGCTTAGTTTTTAAAGCGATTTTTAGATGATTTACGGTTGCATTAGATATATGTGAGATCAATGAGTGAAGGATCAGAAGAGAGGCTTACAAATAGGATCTATGTTGTAGTTATACCCGTATTACATAGAGCGGCCGGAACGGGGAGCACAGTAAAGCTCATTGATGGCAGAGAACTTAGACTTATCGGAATAGGTGAAATGGATGAATATGTAGAGGAAATCTTTAAGACAATACTGGAGGAAGGAAACCTTGATCAGCTTTCAAGGTGGCCTCTAAGCATAGTGGAGATAGAGGGCGGATACAGGCGTATAAAAGGGCGTTGGATCCCATTTTTAGAGGCTAATGTTCTTCCCAAGCCACAGTCATCTGAGTATACATGCTTCTTCTATCAGAAGATTGGTCAGCCACAGGGATTAGATGAGATCCTCCTAAAGATAGAGCAGAAGCTTAAAAAGAGGTTTAACATTGGTTTGTATTCTGTTGAGGAGCTTAAAAAGACCAAGAAAATGCCAGATATTGTTGCGTATAATTTCATCGCTTCGTTCCAGCCAGTTTACTTTGCCTCAATACCCACGGGCGATATTGTATACGATTTCCACCTACTATGCCTTGTCATAGAGAAGAGTGTTGGTAAGAAACCTCCTAGGGTTCGGATAAGACCCGATCTGATAGTCCGCAACATAATCATAGCGACACACAAGCTGGTAGAGGAAACTGACTGCCCTGGAGTGATAATAGCAGGGAGGGAACCTCGTATAAGCGACACATTTTTCATAAAGTTTAAGAGACACTCGCAGCACGCTATTGAGTTTGGCGGCCTAAAACTAAACCTGATCCTAGAAGGATACTACAATGTTTATGATAGGGAAGTATCGGATGGGGAGATAAAATTAGTATTTGTTGATATGTACACATTCCCCTTCATGATACGTCTGTGGAGTGAGAATCTATCTAAGTTCTTCATGTATCTTCTCATCGACTACATAAGATTTATTAAGACAGCGAAAGGCAAGCTTGGTATCACATCAGCCCTGGCTCACATAATATCCTCCGCGATACTAAGATTTAAACGAGACGATCTACCTATCTACTTTGTGGATGAGCTGGATAAACTCGAATCAAAAAATGTTTTCTTCCTGAACTTCCTAGCTCCATTTCTAGCGCTGCTTTACCTACTACAGGCCGATGTGGATGAAACGAAAAAGCTCTTAGAGACAATAGAAAATCTCATCATAGGTAGGCTACGTGAGGCGGGCGCTGACGACGAAGTATCTAAGATAAGAAAATTTTTTGAGAAGCTTAAAAATAAGATCGGAAAGGAGGATATAGTCGATTACTTTGAAGGGCTACGCACTCTGCTTGCGATTTGGTCGGTTAAAGTCTTTGTAGAGCCTCAAAAGGAGTATAATGTCACAAAGTTCTATAGCTATGTAAGGGATCTCCTCAATGAGCCGTTGGATAGCCATGAGGATAAAAGGTTTGTTGATTATGCCTTTAGTCTCCTTCGGTTCCTTCAGGAGCTAGTTAGTTATATATCTGGGATGCAGACAATCTCTCCAACAAAGAGATATAGGTTGCTACTCAAGCTTGATGAAATTGCTGGTAAATTCGCATTTGAGATAGACGAAGAATCATTAGATAGAGACCCGTTCTATGATAAAAAATTCATACTTAAGGAGAAAGTGGTACTTGGGGAGAAATGCGACAGTACAGAACGCCACACATTAGAACGCTACGCGTTAATGTTTGCAAAGATCATAAAGTTTCTTCCAAGAGATGATGCATCACGTATATTAAAATACTTCTATGGGTTCTTCGCCAAAGAAAAAAGTGAGGAAATAAATGTTATAACACTCATCAGGAGATTTCAACTTCAGAAAGACGAGATATTCACAAGAATAACACCGACGCTCCAACACTACAGAGAGGCAAGACACTACGCCATACGGAGAGTTGGGGTGAAGATATGCGATGATGGGAATAAAGAGAAATCGATAAGTGAATTATTGTTTAAGACGATAGATAAAGTTTATGTTAGTGAAATAATGAGTGAGCTGGAGGAGTCTGGGGAGTCGCAGATTGTGGGAGAGGAGCATACTAGTGGTATGGTAAGAGGTGAGTCTGAGCAGCCACGGTACATAGAAAGAAGACATATCAACGAGACATATGAGTGGCTCGTTAAGGTGTTGAGGGATAGGATCAAAAAACTAGAAGAAGCTTTGGATGGGGCATCAGTAAGCATAGTAGCCCTGCTACACCCATCATAGCTTTGCTGGGGGATATATATGTCGACCATCTACATATTTGGCTATGAAGATGCTGGAAAGACAAGTTTGATGGTTCAGACTTGGGAGTTTTTAGCTTACCTAAAAATGATTAACAAGGAGAAGAGGCTAAGCTTCTCGCTTAATATTAGCTATGGAATCAATGTTACTGTTAGTTATGACATACAACATATCGATATAAGCGATAGCTATACTATCAGAATACTTGCGAGTGGTGGCTCAATAAGGCAAAAAGACACATGTGAACATAGATATGAACTCCTCGAACGAGCCTGCTCCCCCGAAAACAAGCGGAAGCCTCTTGTCATTGTTATTGACCCCCTAGTTCTGTATCCGTCTAGGTTTATGGAGGAATATAAGATAGATCAATCAAAATTTCGGGAGATACGGGATAATGCAAGAACACTTCTGGAAGAAGTCATCGTTAGTCTTAAGACACGCAACGCTTACAGAAGGAAAATTCATATTCTCATAAATAAGGGCGACATAATATCGGATCGCGATCCAAGCGAAGTAGTATCCAAAGCCAAAGAGTATTTAGCTGATTTGATCAGACGCCACCTCTACGGCGTCAGCGAGGATCAGATAAAATACTATGTGACATCAGCGATAATTGGAGCATTGGAACATGAGCTTCTATATAGGAAGTTTAGAAGGGCACCCAGCATAGAATCTCCGCCTGAACATATGAGAGCAAAGAACATGGTTATGCAGCTTATCAAACAAAACCCAGAGGTACGCAATGAGCTAATAGAGAAGCTTAACAATCCAAGAATAAGAGAATACATTATAAACGGTATAAGGAGTATTCTGAACCTAGCACCAAGAATCGAAAGACTAAGAATCACAGACAAAACATACGTAGAGTTCCTTGATTGGCTCCTACAGCAAATAGAGTAGGCATTGCTAGTGAAAAAACAAAGACCTATAGTCTCTACCAAAACGTTGAACAAAACAAAATTGGGCGGTGATAAATAAGCTGACGAAACAGCTTTGCGGCTTCGTTCGGGATATATTATTTAACAACTATTACTGTGGCTGATAAAGACATTCATTGAGCTCGGATCTAGCACTAACATACTTTTTAACTCCCTCTCAATTCAATGTTTTTCACTATCTTGAAATATTTATCACAGAACCTTCCAGTTTCTTGATCGCAGCACGATGAGATTATTTGAACTCAAATATCCGCGAGCCTTAAAATAAAACTTTTGCGTTCCCACCACCCAGCCCCGGCCCTCCCTCCCGAGACCGCGATTCATCCCCCAGATACAATCGGGGGCTTTCTCGCGGTATTTTTGTAACATGCTTAGGATCTAACAAACATTTTCATCATAAAAACAAAGGAAAAAGAAAGACTTTGTTAGTGATAAGGGCTTCGACTCTTCGGAACATCGAAAAATTGTGGATTCGGTTGTCGATGAGTCCTTATAGGAAGCATTTATTACAAGTCTGGAGTATCTGTATGACCAATAAAAACGGCCAATGAGAAATTAAGTTTGTCCTCATTTTTAAATTTAATTA
>Ga0190312_1000079_pt1 | contig 35429 bp, 27 predicted proteins | sample 487007910_MG_FD_165046 | JGI IMG/M metagenome (GOLD analysis project Ga0190312, IMG submission 165046) | Hydrothermal vent sediment bacterial communities from Southern Trench, Guaymas Basin, Mexico - 4870-07-9-10_MG | ecosystem: Environmental > Aquatic > Marine > Hydrothermal vents > Sediment ... | reverse complement strand
GTACTATGCTATAAATTCCGAATAAATATCCGGCTGTGGGCCGGGGTCTGGTTGCTTGGGTCGCTTGATGTCAAGTGTGTCCTATTTTGCATTTATTTTTCGAAATACTATAATATTAGTCACAGGCCTTGGTGGAATAGGTAAAACAAAATCGGTTGGGGAGGTATTTTTAAAATTTTTTCACATTTTAAGTGGCAACCAAATTTTGATACTTTATTTCCGATCAAGCGCGGGTTAGGACATATATACCTATCACTGGCCATAGCCAATATGGATCTAAGGGAAGGAAGATGAGATCTACATTTGTAATATTGCTTATTTTGGCATCCTCACTTATCACAGCTTCTTTGACTTCAACCCCAAATCATAATCACTTAGAAAGCAATGATGTCTATGCGGCTCAGCACCTTGTAGAATCTGCTGGAAGAGGGAATCTTCATACAAAGAAAAGGTTGACTCTTCACGATATAGGCCTAGCAAATAATGTAAAGGACATCGACGAGTACGAGTTTCTGCGTTTCCATTCTAACATATCGTGCATCGACATAAAGGGGCATGAGCTCATAGTTGCTAAGAAATCAGACTATTACTACTTGCCAGGCCTACCGTATGTTCCCATAGAGGATATGCATGTCAATCTGGGGAAGAGCAAAAAGGTAGTCAACATTTTTGTTCTGGACGGGGATATCAGAACCACAAAAGTAAATAATGTACTTCGGGCTCCAGAAGCTATCCCTCTTCTACCAAGACCTATTAATGGTACTAGGGCTACTTATGGTAAGAGATTTTTCCCAGATAACCCAATCATCCACTGGGAGCAACGGGGATCCAAGCTTTATCTGAGGGTCGCAAGGATTATATATGATTTGGCCTATGAGAAAGCCATTGTTTTGGATTCTATCAAGATAGGAATCAAATATGCTGACAGCGACCCAGCCATAGGCGAAAGCTTTATTGTTCCACTCGAAGTTCAGAACAGCTCATATATAATAATAGCACCTAGCGAGTTTGTCGAGAATCTAACATCATTAGCAGAGCTTCATAGGGATTTAAACCCAGTAATAGTAAATCTTTCGTGGATCTACAGGAATTTTGATGAAGCCGAGCCCCCCTCCCTTCCGGGGTATACGAACTCATCTTTACCTTTATGGGATACCATATCGAATTTCTATAATTTCTCACTCGCTCTGAGAATTATTGAATTTCTGAGAAATATTAGTGATAGACCTCGATATGTGGTATTGGTGGGAGACGCTGATATCCTTCCACCAAGCTACTATTATTGGGATGAAAAATTCTATGAAGAGTACAGCTACTATGAGGAGGACGCTTGGGTTCCAACAGACTTCTTCTATATGTCTCCCGACTATGATTTCGATGTGGATTTATATGTCGCACGGATACCGGCTAGGAGTCCAGAGCAAATATCTTCTTACCTAGAAAAATTACAATATTGGCATACCGCCCTGAATTCGGGAGCTGAGTGGATCAAAAGAGCTTATGCATTCGCAGGCGTTCCATTCGGAACCCCCCTATTCGTTGGGGAGGGATTGATCCTAAACATGCTCGCAGACGGACTATTTGGTAACTTGTCAGTAAGGAAGTTCTTTGAGTCTGATGGTAACTACTCGTTGGATACCCTCTACAGTGTTCTTCATGAGGATATTCCAGGTTTTCTAATAGTTTTGGCCCACGGGGAGTTTGACAAGCTATCGAAATCTAAGTGGGGCACAGCTTTCTATTGGGAGGACTTGCTGGATACATACCAGGCTAAATACTTCAATGCTAATAGAAGCCCAATATTCATAACTTTTGCTTGTCAATCAGCAGGATATGATTATGGTGAGATTTCCAATGAGGACGATCTAAGTTTCTCTGAGGTAGCTCTGTTCTCTAGTAGTATAGCGGCAGCCTATGTCGGGAACACTAGAATCTCTTTCGGATCCTACTCAGCATATCTCGACGACGGTAAACTTAAGTTCCTAACACAGCCATATGCTCAGGGGATCATCTATAATCTATTTAAAGTATACGTGAACGGTAGTAGGAGGTTAGGAGAGGTCTTCGGCAAAGCCCTAGAAGAATACTACAAACTATTCGGGGTTGATTATTGGATTAATCTAAGAACGATTCTAGAATCAGTATTGCTAGGAGACCCAGCCCTCCTCCTACCCAAGATCACCAGAGGCAAGATTTCTCCTCCAACTATCGAAGGTTTGGATGTTAGGAATTTCAAAGAGATATACAACGCCAATGGGCAGGCTCCCTTAGGATCGGATGATTCCCTACTCTATGTATCCATAAATGGTAGCTCAGAGGTAGTAGTGAAACTTGTATCGGTATCGATAATAACGCTTAGAGGAACACCAGAATTCTATTATTCGGTAAAACCACCTGCCGTGATAGCCTTCAAACCCTCATATGGTGGTCTCCACATACTTAAGGTGATAGGTCCGAACGGTGTGGAGTCTAGATTCTATGTATACATAGAACCCATAGAGTTAATAGGAATGGACGTGGCATTCATCGATTTTGATGGGAACGGCAAATATGATGCTGTCAACATAAGCTTGGTAGTAGATATCGATTCCGATTGGATGAGTAGAGATGAGTTTCTTCCATATGCGACTGGTTTTGATGTGAGGTTTCTCATAATGCCAAATCCAAATTTAACGTTCAACTATGCATACCTCGATAGAACACTTTCCGTAGCAAACAAATCACTAGGAAGAACAAGGGTTTCCAGGATCTTCTCAGCTCGCCCTCTAACCAAAATCAATCAGACAACGCCTCTCTATGCACGGCTGAGGATTTATCCCTGGTGGCCTAGACATGGCGGATGGTTTACAGGTGGCGACTACATAGATGTTGCTGTAGATTATGCAATCAAACTGGGGGATAGTTTTGATGGTGATGATTTTGAACCACTCCTAAACATATTGGATGCAAAAGTAGAGTTCGTGGACGGTAACAACAATAGCAAATACGACGCTATTATTGCTAAGATTTGGGTTGATAGCAAAAGCAAGATTGCACTGAAAGGGAAAATGTGTATGGCGATGCGCAGCAATACATGCGAAATCTATTCCTATGGGAGATCCGTACAAATTCTTGAAGGAACAAACTACTTTGAAACATACTTTGATGCGGACTTCATATACAATATCAATGGAACAGCCGATATGAAGGTGGGTCTATATATAGATGGGTACTTTGTCTTAAAATATGTAGGTTCGTATAACACAAGCGATTTCGAGTATCTATCTGGTGTTCCAGATAACTTCAACATAACTCTAACCTACGAATATCTCGATTCACCGTCTGGAGTACTAGTGTATGCAGACGTAGAGTCATCGAACTGTTTTCAAGCCGATTTCAAAGTAGAGGTAAGTGCCCTATACGATAATGGTAGCTTGGCGGAGACCATAATCTCAGCACGGAAAACTGAAGTGCTTCCAATAGGCATGTCCAGCCTAAAACTAGTTTTTATTTACTCTGGACTAACAAACTACTCTAAGGTGCTGGTTAGAGTGCGTGTCTACCACCATCAAACAGACACTTTTATCTCTGAGGCAAACATAACATTGTCCCTACCAGAAAACAAGACTATAATAAAAGCTACTGTCAATATTAGGCAAGTCGACGTGAACATGAATGGGAAGACTGATCACATACTTGTAGATATAGACGCCAATATGACGTTTCCTGGGCTTATCTCCTGCCATCAATGGGGCTATGTATCATATATAAGCGGTGGATGGGGGCTATATATCTCGTCATTAGGTCCAGATCAGCAACTAATAGTAAATGAATCTAAACATCTGTTCCCCATACTCGCCTCCATATACCGAGATTTAAGCACAGATTTTGGTAATCCGAGCTTCGACTATTGTGTCTTCGGAGTAAATATTACTCTTAATATAAGTATGGGAGCACTGATAGCCAGCAAGATAATGGTTTGCAAACACACATTTTTAACACTAAGCAAGGATAACTACACAGTTTTCTTCTCAAAGTATGAGGTGGGCTGGGGTCTCCCGAGCCTTCCCAAAATCGAGTTGTCTCCCACAATAGTGGTCGTAATAGAGGGCACGTATAATCTAACTATTGATGAGAACGAGACAATATCAATAATCGGGCTTACGAATAGGTTCACAAATATAACACCTATGACAGAAATCTACTACTTGCTTCTTGAAATCGATGACAATACGGCAGCGATTGTTAGATCTGACGGGAAGTTCTCCTTGGAGGCTGGAAAGAACGTCACTTTTAGGGCAGGTCAGCATAGAGTTAAGCTTGATGTGCTCAGCGTCGCATACTATAGTTTTGATATTCGCATAGAAGCTATAGAGAGGATTCCACCAAGGATAATATCAATAAGCTACCCAACAGAAGCTGATGCTTTTGCTACGATATACATATATGCAAATGTTAGAGATAACTACGCTGTTTCGAGTGTCAGAATAGTATATACTCTTGAGACGAGACAGTATGAAACACCGATGCATCAAACAGGAGCAACTAATTGTTGGGTGGGAGAGATACCACCACAGGAGAAGAACGGGACCTTATACTTCTACATAGTGGCTATCGACGAGTTCGGCAATAAGGCACAGTCCGATACATATAGTATTCGTCTGGTATACCTAGATGAAGAGCCACCCAGGATAATCATGGTCGCGTGGAAACCAGAGAAACCAGATGTTGGAGACATTGTGACGATAGAGGCTTTAATCCGCGATAACACCAAAATTGCTAGGGTATACATCGAGATTCTTGATTCTAAGGAAAAACAGGTAAATATGCAATACTATTCGCCAGACGGGATATGGATTAGAAGGATAAAAATGAATGGAACAAAACTTAAGTTTATTGTACACGCGGTCGATATAGCTGGTAACAAAGCTTCATCTTCGACATACACAATAGAAGCAAGCGGACATCTCTATGCCGAATGGATCCAAATTGCCATAATAGCGTTTCCCGTCGCTATAGCGGCGTCTATCGTCGTGCTTATTTTAAAAAGAAGGAGAAATCCCTATGAAAAATCTATCTATGATCAAAACAGTGTATCCTACTATACAGCTTGGAAGCACGTATAGTTGGTAATGCCTTTAAGAGAAATTTATTTTTTGCTGGAAAACTCTTCTCATCTTGTAAATGGGTAGGTTATCTTCTATGAAAATGGAGATAGATTCAGCAACGAGTAGTGATAAAAAGAAGATTACTATTAAACTATATGCTATAAGTAGGGTGCTGAGGCTATATAGGAGATCCTCTCTTTCTTTGCTGTTATTAAGCGAGGTTTCCGAGGCCATCATAAAATCCATGGCTCACCCAAACACCTGTGGAGTAACAGTGAGGGAAGTACTCAGACATATAAAGAAGGCTGGTTTCGATGGGGATGTAATAGTCCAATATGAATGCGATAATCGTATTTCGATAGTTGAAACGATAAGAAGCAAAGCCCGTACTGATGTACTCTATTCTCTTATCTCGTATACGTGGACGTTCCTTATAGCGTTCCTTATCGTACTTTTTCACATACAGTCACCCATACTGTTCATTCTATGCAAGATATTGTGCGTATTTTCCGCGGCGATACTGGTTAAATCCTTAGTTATCGAGGCTAGGGAGACCTTCGGCGAGCGACATAGCGTATTTTTATGCTCTATCGCTTTCACATTTTTGCTGTCAGTAATAATAGCATGGCTATGGGTATACCTAAAAAACACTCAACCAAGGTTACGAAAAACATCTGAACTATTGATGCTTATTGCGATATTTTCTCTCGCCTTCAGCAAACTTAGCAAGAAAATGGTAAATATTGGGTTCTTCTTAGTCTCATCACTCACGTTCTCCCCAATTGAAGTACTAATATACCTCCCATTGGAATATACGATTCTCGGTTCTTACTTTCCCTCAATTTCTTTCTATTCCATAGTCGTGCTAATTTTGCTAACTGATGTGTATCTATCAGAAATAGAGGTTTCTGGGGAGCAAAGAATAGTATGTGAGTTTCTTAAAGAGCTGAAGAAAAACCTCCGCAAGGAAAACCTGCATGCTCCACCTAGCCTGGCAAAAGAACTTGATAAAGAATTTCGTATAGATCCTAGGAGTCTCGAAGATCGATTTAATAAAACTATCGATATAATATGCGAGAAATAGATCTGGCAATAGAGATGTTGTTTTATTGTGGGCTTCTTCAACATTTTGTTTTCTGTGCAGCCTTTTCCAAGAAGAGAATGATCAGAAATGAGTGTGGCTCTAAGTATATTCTAAGAACCATACATAGGGTTTTTAATACGAGTTTTGGTACTTCTTCTGGGGGTCGCCTTATGTCGCCTTATAAGTTCTATTATGGTTGATGTTGCGGTTTAGGTTGTCTGTAGATTTGCTGTAGAGTTAGCGATTTAAGTTCGGCTTTGAGCTTTATATTGCATGTAACTTAAGACTTTTTGCTGATGAGACCTATCTCATTTTAGGTTGAAACCCGACCCAAGCTATGTCCCACTTTGTCCCAGTCTGTCCCAGTTTTCAGGCAACAAAACGCTCAAGACTGCAGAGCAGATGAGACGGAAACACCACGATACTTGAGGAGTAGCAGTCCTGTCCCGAATATGTCCAAAAATTGTTGTTTTTGGTTTTGTGTGCCTTTTTTCTATGTTACCATGCGATTATTATTGGCAGTGTATAAATAATAGGCGCGCTGCTAACTGCCGGCATATTATTTATAGATATGCTATTCATAGACATCCTTGAATCCCCACGACCATCATGGTTAGATGCGACGAAGGACACATCAAATCGCCCAACGGGGAGCAGGATAGGTCTAAACCTCTTGCTGAGCGCAGACCGAATATGTCCAAAAATTGTTGTTTTTGGTTTTGTTTCGCCTGCGATTTTTGACTGGGCGTAATACTTTATAAAGCTTTTAGAATAATTTGAGTAACTGTGAAGTTTTAAAAATTTTAGAAATAATCACAAGATATGGAATAATCTTGGTGTAGCATATCTGAAGATTTATGAGGCATATGATGTATCCAATAAGAGGATACTAAAGTATCTAACAAAAGCTAAGAGGAGTTTCAATATTTCCTTATTGCTTTCCAATAAAAAATTTCTTGATGCTATTATAAATAAGGCTATAGTGCTTTCGCTTTTGGCTGACGCTTATAGATCTATCCCATTGCTTACTAAGACAGCGACTGTTGAGAAGCTCTATAAGATTGCTATAAAGCTATATAAAATAGCGGCTAAAAGAACGAGGTTTTGTGACTTTAGAATTATGGTAAACTTAGGCCTAACACTGCTAAGCTACGGATCCTTTTTAGTCGGTCAGAAAAAATATAATGAGGCAATAAAGTATCTTAAAGATTCCATTGACGCATCCAATAAAAGCCTTGACATCGATAATCATTTAATTGATGCTTGGGAACATTTGGCTAAAGCTAAAATTAAGCTTATTGAGATTTACAGTCTAATGGGAGAAGAAGAAATGGCGGAAAAAGAACGAATAGAACTTGTTCGTATTGTTCAGATGATATGTAATATGGGGTATGAGCGTTGTAGGCGTTTGTGTTTGGAACTCCAAAATATGCTAAAAAAGTTAACAATTCTTCGCAGTTAATTAATTTGAATTTGAATATGTAATATGAATAATTTTTACATATCATCAGTCTCATGGGGGAGCAATATGGGTAATATTAGAGGCGTTTTACTTATTCTGGTTATTCTTACATCGATGTTTATTATTGTAGACGTAAACAAAGATTCGTACAGTAAAAATAATGTAGTCATAATAAGAGGTGACAGCGAATTTTCTAGGCTTCTCTATAGGTACTTCAAATCGAAAGGCTACCCCGTCGTCCTACTTGGCGAAAACAATCAGCCTATAAGCTCATCAATAATAAATGATACAGTAAAAAATTCTCTCACAAAGAAGGATATACGAGATCTAATAAGAGTGGCAAGAGGAGACCCCATACCTCCTGAGCATAAGAAAACATTAGAGAGAAAGCTTGGGCTTAGAATAGATGGAAAGAATGCCAGATTAGTTTTGAAATCTTTAGATTCCTCAAGAGATAGAGACCCCGATGTGGTATTCGTTGGACGCTATAATATGTATATAAATCTAAGAAATTCCTACGCTAGGATGGAGCATTGGCTCGTTACACTAGAGAAATACGATGCCAACCACAACAAGATAGCCGATAAACTTGAGAAAATAATGCTTACTGGAGAATATAAAGTCGTTATACCGGGCAGAAAGATACTATTGGACTTAGGCGACAGGAAAATAACGATTGAGGAAATACCAGATACTATAGTTAGTCTGAGATATAATCCAGACGACTTCATACCGGTTCATGTGGCTGCTGCGGATATGGATATCGAAGCTGCTATGAGCGTTTTTAAGGGTCATGGAGGAAGAGTAACTACGGTGTATAGGGAGATATATGCCTTTAGTGGGTACATTAGGTTGAATAAGATAGGGATTCTTGCTCAACACCCAGCGATAGGCTTTGTGGAGTTCCACAACAAGTACTTCTATCCGATGACCGCATGGTCAATACTTCAGATGAGGATAGGCACAACGGACGGTAAAATGGTTTCTCCGAGTCTATATCCTCTCTTTAGTGAGACACCTTGGGGTCAGGGAATACTGGGTGATCCTAATATGGCCATAGCTATTGTGGATACTGGAATAGATGATACCCATCCGCTAACCAACAAGGTGATCTATTGGGCTGACTACACAGCGGATAGTGCTAGAGAGCCCGAAGACTACCATGGTCATGGAACACACTGTGCTAGTATTGCTGCTGGAAATATATGGAGTGAAGACTTCGTGGAGTGGGAAATAATTGCTCGAAATAGGACGGATAATTTTGGGGCATCGGGGAGTTACACTCTTTACATAGACCAGCCAGGCTGGTATGGAGTGGCGGCTCTGTACTACATATCCTCTGGGACACCAAATATATCCTTCAAAGTTTACGACCAGAATGGTAATCTGCTGAATACGAGTAGGCGGATATACGATAGTAGTTATGTGGAGATAGAACAAGCAGTTTTTTATGCATCGGTAGCGGGGACATACAACGTATCAGTAACGAATCAGGGCACCATAGGCGGAATACTTATTGTGACCTGGGAAAAACAGTTTCCATATGGAGGATACGGCTCCACGCCGAGTAGGCATGCAGGAGTAGCACCGAATGTGAAGTTAGTAGGGCTAAAAATCTTTGACCGTAGTGGGTCGTTTGGAGATTATAATTTTGATTCTATCCGATGGCTAATCCAGAATGCTAGTGAATACAATATTACTGTCTCATCAAATTCTTGGGGTGGCGGAGATGACGCAACGTTGAACCAGCTGATGAATCGACTTGTAACGAGCGGTGTGGTTACTGTGGTTGCTGCCGGAAATGATGGAGCTGGCGGGAATATCGGGTCACCAGGTTCAGCAGACCTAGTAATAACAATAGCGGCTATGAACGATCTGAATGAAATCTCGGAGTATAGTACATCGGGAGATACAACTACTGGAAACACTATAAAGCCTGACGTATCTGCTAACGGCGGTACGGGGTACTATAATGGCGACTATATAGATCCTGAGGATTCCGATCTAGATGGAAGCTCTGGTGCTATCGCAGCTGCGGACTCTAATGATGCCGACAATTCCCCTGGGGGTGGGGGTTTGCTTGGCGATGCGAATACTACTCATGACAATTTCTGGGATATTCAAGGAACATCTATGGCTACGCCTCATGTTAGTGGGCTCGCGGCACTAATAATAAGTGCTATGGGTGGCGCGAAGAATTGGGTCTGGGATGCTAAGCATGCATTGAAGGTTAAGATGATCATCTTGATGACAGCGGTAGAATTTACGAGAGCTGAGGGTGGCCAAACTACTCCTCCATTAAACAGAGGAGGCAAAGATAATGTCGAGGGATATGGTCGGATTAATGGTGACGGAGCAATAATGGCTGTACTAAACGAGATATATGTCAACAATACTTATAGATACATATTAGGCTCAAACGACTCGTCCCCATTAGCCCAAAGTATGGCTCCAAGAGTCTGGGCTGGCAAAATATACCTTGAGGCCGGCTCACTTTATAGATTTAACCTATCTGTACCTCCCACTGCGGATTTCGACCTATACATATATTATGGGGATCCAGACGAATATGGACAGCCAATTATTGCTGGTAAATCCACTAGTAATGCTACGGGAGGCTCCGAAGTTATAGATTTCCTCGCCCCAGAATCTGGCTATTATTATGTTGTTGTGAAGTGGGTAGATAGGAGCAATACTGATCCAGTTATACCCGACGAGCAGAATTATGGGGAATTCTCTCTAAACATAACCCTTCTGGCGAGGGGGATCCCTCTCGTAAAGATAGTTCGGCCAGAGGACGGTGATCTCGTTAACGGACTTATGAGAATATATGTCAATGCGACCGATGTCGATGGTACGATAGCATCTGTCATCCTAAATATAAGCAATTCTACATGGAGTAAGATGGTTAATATAACATCAAACCTGGACGCGTCGAAGGGTCTATATTACTATGATTGGAACACAACAGAGATTGCTGATGGATACTACACAATTTTTGCTCAAGCAACAGACAATGAATCTAAGACAAATAATGACTCCGTGGTGGTAAAAGTTTGGAACAATATACCACCCATATTACTTGTGGATGACGATCAAGATAAGAACTACGAATCATACTACGAACAAGCCCTCCAAGCGCTGGGCTATCAGAGAGACGTGGATTATCTCTATTGGAATACTAGCCTAAATGGAACTCCACCAAGAGATATGCTGGATAAAGTTGTGATTGTTATCTGGTTCACTGGTGATGATTACCTATCAACACTTACCTCAACCGAGCGAAGCGCGCTTTCCTATTACCTAAGTAGGTGCGGACAACTATTCATCTCAGGGCAGGACATAGGCTATGACATCAATAGTAGCACTTGGTACTCAACCTGGCTGAGGGCGATATATGAGAGGGACGATACGAATATATACAATGTTACTGGAGTATCCGGAACAATATTCGATTCAGCATTCTACCTTCTGAATGGTTCTGATAGCGCTAACAACAATAATTATCCAGATGAGATAAGGCCATATAATGGATCGTCACTAATTCTATATTATGATGCTGACAGCACGATTGGTGCGGCTGTTTCCTACGATAGGGAATATAGGTTAGTCTATATGGCGTTCCCATTTGAAGCTATCAACGGTTCTGCTAATAGAGCGGATGCCATGCAGAGGGCTATAGGCTGGATGAAAAGTCCTATAGCCAGAATATATGATTATGAGTTCTCGATAGGGGAAACGTACGAGAAAGTTGAGCTATCTATCGCCGCGAGAGCCTTTTACTATATATCTACAGTTGATGTTCTTGTTAACGATACATCGGTATTTTCATGGAAACCATGCTCGAGGACATATATAGATAATATTACTATTGATACAAGCGTTTTCCCAGCGGGCACATTGAATATAACCCTAAAGGTCTCGGACAAAAATTCTAATGTTGCCTCGCACTCGATATTCATAACAAGAGAACATCTATATCTCGATCTGGTATATCCCAGAACTTATGATCCCGTGTGGTCAACCACAAGGATACTTGTTAATGCTTCGACATATGGAGGCGCTAATCTTACCTCACTGAACGTAACAATAAGTAATGCGACATGGAGTATGACGGTGGATATTGTATCGAACTACGATAACGCCACAGGCTATTACTACTATGATTGGAATACCAGCGAAGTTAGTGATGGGCCATACAATATAACCATTTTGGGCCTATGCAATGAGGGTACCATACGAGAGGACGTAGCACTTACTGTGGGTGTTTGGAACGGAATAATACCTATAATAGTTGTTGATGAGGATAGATACGAAACATATGAGTCCTATTACATCAGTGCGTTGAATAGTTTGGGATACTCCATAAATAGAGACTTCGCATATTGGAATATCTCTAGGCTTGGAACGCCACCCAACGACTTTCTAAACAGAGTACTAATTGTGATATGGGTATGTGGTCTCAGTTATCCATTTGAATCAGAGCGGGGCGCAATCGCGAATTATCTTAGCTCCGTGGGTCAGCTATTCATATCCGGTCAAGACATAGGGTGGGGTATAGGTAGCACAGATTGGTATAAGCAGTGGTTGAGGGCGATATATGAGAGGGACGATACGAACATATACAATGTTACTGGAGTCTCTGGAACAATATTTGACTCAGCATTCTACAATCTCTCTGGAAGCGATAGTGCTAACAATAATCATTGGCCAGATGAGATCGACACCTACAATGGCTCATTCCTCATAATGTATTATGGTAGAGATCCCAACACTGGTGCTGCTATCGCATATGATAACGAGTATAGGCTCATATATTTTGCTTTCCCCTTCGAGTCCATAAATGGTAGCAGTAATAGAGTAGACGCCATGCAGAGAATTTTGGGTTGGTTTAAGAGACCTATAGGCGTGATAGAGTCTCCGCCTAATCAAACGATAACCAATACCAATATGTTAAATGTTTCTATCGTAGCTAAGGCATTCTATGGAGTGGATATTGTTAGACTCTACATAAATGGATCCCCAGTACTCATTGAGGATGTAAACACAAAAATCTTTAGGCGATCTTATCCAATTAACATCTCTTCATACCCAGATTACACAGTGTTGAACTTAACATTACTAGTAAGTAGTAATGATGGTTCCAGGGATTCCTACACGATATTTATTATTAGAGATAGAGTTGCCCCAACGATCAGAATTATTAATCCAGCAGACAATACTTACACCAATGTGACGCAGATAACCGTCACGTGGAGTGGTAGCGATAATGTCGGAGTAGACCACTACGAGGTTAAGGCTGACGATAACTCATGGATAAATGTTGATGGAAACACAAGTTATACTTTTAGTTTGGATGAGGGAATACATATAATCTATGTTAGAGCTTTTGACGTCGCTGGTAATTTGAACGTAACAAGCGTACAGATAATTGTTGATCTGACATCTCCAATATTTGTTGATGTCGATCCTGGAAACAACACCTATGTACAGTCAAAGGTTACTTTTGTGTGGAACTTTACGGATAATTATGGCTTGGGGTACTACAGGATAAGAATCGATGGAGGTAGCTGGGTGACAACTACTGGTACTAGCTATACGTTTGAGTATCTAACTGAAGGTAACCATACTGTGGAGATCGTCGCGTATGATAAGGCTGGGAACCCCACATATGTGGAGGTACACATAATCGCCGATACAACTAATCCAACGATAGCCATATGTAGCCCAGAGGGAGGATCATATTTAAACTCGAGCGAAATCCTAGTTGAGTGGAACATGAGCGACAACTATGGAGTAGATCACTGCGAGATAAGATTGGATGGCGGAGAGTGGGTTAACGTTGGGCTAAGCTACAATTATACTCTGGAAGACCTTGTGGAGGGTTCGCACATAATAGAGATCAGAGTGTATGACAAAGCAGGAAACTATGAAGAGGACTCCATAGTTGTTACTGTCGATTTGACTTCACCAAGCTTCATCAGTATTTCCCCAGGAACCCTTCTATACACAAATGCTTCATGGGTTGTTTTGTCGTGGGATGCCACAGACAATACTGGTATTGAGAGGTACCTCGTATCTATTAATGGTTCAAAGATAGATGTTGGTTCTAACACGACATATAATGTTACTGGCCTTGGCATCGGGGAGAACTACGTAATTCTAATAGCCATTGATAAGGCTGGGAATTCAGTATCCAGAAGAGTGGAAATATATGTGGATAGACAAGCACCACTAATATCTATTTATGCTCCGTACAACAATAGTTTTGTTAATACGGATACGCTGACATTAACTTGGAATATGACGGATGACTACTGCCTAGATAGTGTACTAATAAGAGTTGATAATGGCTCATGGATACACCTCGGCATCTCGTACAGCTATGTCCTCTATAATCTTACAGAAGAGAAACATTTCGTTACCCTACGCGTCTTGGATAAAGCTGGGAACAGTGCCTGTGTTACTATCAGGTTTACTGTCGATTACACACCACCAACAATAAGTGTTCTATATCCGCATTCAGGGGCGTATATAAACTCAACAAACATATCCATATGCTGGTCTAGTGGCGATAATTTTGGTGTCTCAAGCTACGCATTGAGGATTGATGGTGGTTCTTGGGTATCGCTTAGTAACTCCACATATAATGTCGTGCTTCCTGAGGGTCTGCATATAATTGATATTGTTGCTTATGACTATGCTGGGAATGATAATAGCACCAGATTGATTGTCTACATAGACACCTCACCACCAACGATAAATATTTTGTCTCCCCACGAAGGAGAGTACCTCAATCTCACTACAGTGGAAGTGGAGTGGAACATAGCTGATAATTTCGGTGTTGATAAGTGCCTAATAAGGATAGATAATGAAGCATGGATGAATGTTAGTGATTTCTCCTACACATTTACCGGTCTGCAAGATGGAGAGCACAAAGTAAGCATCATCGCATATGACTACGCTGGTAACTCGGCTGAAGCATCCGTGAGATTCGTTGTCGATAAAACAAAACCAAAAATCAGTGTTGTCGTGCCTAAAAACGGAACTACCATCGAGGAGGGTATAGTACAGATAATCTGGAATATCACTGACAACATCGCTTTGGATCACATAGAGATCCTCGTGGATAACGGTTCCTGGCAAAACATAGGGCTAGCCACAACAATGAGCATCGAGATGAAAGCAGGGACTCATAGGGTAACTCTAAGAGCCTACGACAAGGCTGGAAATATCGAAGAAACCACGGTGGTATTCTTCGTAACAAAGAAGCCACAGTCACCGATAGCGCAGTTACTAGGCATACTACTAATAGTAGTTGCTGTGGCAACAATGCTGGGCACATATATATACTATCATTGGAAGAAGAGAAAAATGAGAGAATTACCAGAAATAGAAGAAAGTTCCATCCCAACAGAAGAAATAGAGGAAGAAGTGTAGCGATGTTTACCATCTTATTTATTTTTCTTCAGATCAAACTCCTTGCTTTCTAGGTAAACTATTCGAGATACAAGGATTATAAAGCTCGTTTTCTTCAGAGTTATTCTATCTGAAGCTATTTCTCTAACCTTGGATCGCAATCGGTGGGGAAACTTGGAGAGAAGTCTAACCGACAGCATCGACAAGGCATAACCCATGAGGCGACATTATCTATTAGAGATCTAACGCCTATCTGTATTAAACAATTTTCCCGCAATTACAATATTTATGGGGTGGTGTGCACGGTCGAAAAAATTCTCACAAAGGTTGATGAGCGAGGAAGAATATTAATACCGAAGGGCATAAGAGAAAAACTAATGTTAAAAACTGGTGATATTCTGTCGATCGAGGTTGTTGGTGAATCCATCGTGATAAGACCCATAAGAAATATTGAGAAGGTGCGGGCAAGAGAGCTAAAAGAGGTCTTCTCTGACGCTGGTAGGGCGACATTCAGAGATTAAGTATGTTCTTGATGTCAATATTGTAGCGATCTATCTCGTTGAAAATCATCCAGGCTACACATCCGTAACCAAATTATTGGATTCCCTAATCGAAGATAGTGTAAAATCCGTCTTGTTCGATTTTCTCCCGCTGAGAGTATACTGGATTATGACTCGAAAGTGGAAAATTCCAGAAGACGAAGCTGAGGAATCCTTCAATCATTCTTAAGATTACCCAACTTGATCTTTGTTTGTCTTAATGTTGGCGATATTCTAGATGCATTTAGATTAGCTCATGAGTTAAATCATGATGTTTTTATACAATCATTTAAAATTTTCCATTAATGAGAGTTTCCTATGTAAATGATATCAATACTAGTCGCAAGCTTCTCTTTAATCTGTCTAGGCCCATATATGTGTGCCAGCATCGTTGGTCAAGCTCAGCTATATGCTTCTCAGAATTTCCTTCTTAGGTGCGAAACAGTACATGCGTGGTTTTTATTATTGCTAGTCATGTTTACGGATATGCTCCCCCCAGAGCTTCACACTCGTAATATGAGTTTTTATAAAAACTAGTGAGATTCCATAGATACTTTCCATTTTGGCTCTTCTCTTTTTTCGACTTATTAAAAATCGTCTATTATTTTTTCTTACTATTTAGTCGATATTGCTACGGTAGTAGTGTGCGCCAATGAGCAGTATATTTTTTGATCTCGATGAACATGCCGCCAGAGCAATATGTGAGAATGCTATCAATATCAGAGGGAAACTATCAGAGAGTTACGTTGATATGTATGTTGGCGTTATTCTCTCATCTATGAATTGGCAACCAGAAGAAATGGCCAAGTATTTTGAGGATGTAGCTAGGATCTCCCCCACTACGTTTGGGCTCCTCGTAAATGCCTATGAGATGATCGAAAGCAGTTTTTTCTGTATATCCCTCCTGAGTGCTGTTGCTAGAGCTATTCCACACATAGCTAGCATGCCCATGTTCTACAAAATCAGACTTGAAAGACTAGTAGGCAGACTACTGAAAAAAGCGTTGTCGGAAAATACTGGGAGAGAAACACTAATGTGTCTTCTGTACCTATTCAAGAACATAGAGTACCTAGGCCGGCAAGGATATATACTTAAGACGAAAATTAGGGGCGTGGATGCTATCCTGCGAATAGCCGAAACGTTGCCACCGAAAACCGCCTACCTAGAGCTAAGAAATCATTGGCAGGAACAGCTGCTCGGAAATGTCCGTGCGGAAATAGCAAACTACTTCGCGGTACTCTCAGATTTTCTGCTGGATCCAGAACTAAGGAGGCTCGCTAATATTAGCTTATCGGAGTGCTTCAATTTTCGGGTGGTGCTACCAGAAAAATCGGCTAGAGCTTACCTAGAGTTGCTGAGAGATGATGTGTTAGATTCGCCAGAGAAGGCTTATATTGTTCTGAACGATGTTTTAAGGACACAAATGCTCGTAATAGCGTATTCTATTAGCAATGTTCTCAGCCAGATATCAGAGAACCTTAGAAATACGATTCTTTTTGATGTCTCACCTATAAACCTACGTATACTCAGAAAGATAGAACCTAACACCAATCTTGGGAAGCGTATCCTAGAGATATGTATGGGCCTACATGACAATTTAAGGAATGCTACACGCAATGTAAAGACACTTAGCAGAGAGAAGGCCGATAGGTACTTAACTCTTCTAGGCGAGGCTAAAAAACTAATAGCAATACTCATGGAAAACGCCACATTCCTATTAAATGAGACGAAAAGCATTGTTAGCATTCCCAAGATTGGCGACGATTGGGAAATCCGCTATGAGACGAAAAGAAGAAGCAAAGACATATTGGCGCTTCGGGAGGAAACACTGGGGAGCATCCAAAGATTCCGCGATGTCTTACTGGAAATGAACAGCATACTAGAAGAGGAGATTAAGCAGCTCAGAGAGGCGCTAGAAAGCGTAGTGAGAATATCAGCATATCTAGCGACGTTGGATCCCATGATAATGCTTACAAAAAAGGACATCGACAATGTGCTTGGCTATATCAACAACAAGAATCTGTGGTTATACATAGAGAGCTACTACAGAAGGTTCTCTAAGCAAACGCTGGGCGATATGATCAAGAAAATACCAGAAATAAAGCCACCGGAATTTGCCTAGGCTACCTATTAAGTGGGCTTTCACATATAGATTCAACTAATTTTCGTCCAAACTCACCTAAAAACTAGGAACCCGCCCCGTATACTAGAAGTTAGAAATGAGTATTGGAGGTCAGCGTGTCAGAACTATCAGCATGCTAATTTTGATGTCTAGAAATATATGCTCCACTAGAAATTTTATTGGTATCTTTTTAAAGTTTTTGCCAAAAATATAGTTATATTGGTAAGAGGTGGTGCGATTGGATATCGTCATAAAGGAGATAGACTCTCTAGGTAGAATTTACATTCCCTCAGAATGGAGAAAAAATTGGCGTAAGGTTTTGTTGATTCGAATGCCAGACGGCTCCATCGTTATTAAGCCTATAAGAAAAAAGCTGAGATTAACTGATCTGATAGATTCTATAGTTGTAGATTTGAACCCAGAGGAGTTCGCAGATACACATAAGCTGAGGGGGAAGTTACGTGAAGAGAAAATTCATTGATTCAAACGTTTTTCTTTATGCTTATCTTAGACCTCGCCGAGAATTATCCGATAGAGAAAAGAAAATAAAGGCATTAGCTGCTAAAATCATAGAGGATATTGAGAAGGGACAGGAATTTGTCGTGACGACTGTTGTGCACCTATCTGAGGTCCTCAATATAATTGAGGATAGACTTGGCCTGAGCTGCTCACAGGATTTCTTAGAGTCTATCTTAGCGATGGATAACTTCGAAATTTTCCCAGTAAGTGTAGAAGACTACCAAGTGGCATTAGAGATCTCTACTCGTTTTTTTATAAGCATTAACGATGCCTTAGCGTACATAAAAATGAAGAAAGAAAACATAAGGGAAATATACACCTTTGATAAGCATTTCAGGAATATAGCAGATATAGTTATCCTCCCCGATCCGAGGGAGTATGAATAGCCATTAAGAATTTAAACGCTTCAGCTGACAAAAATTATTTTTGCCTGAATTTAATGCAAACTGCGACAGCTAGGAGAAATAAAAGCCCAACCAACAAAACTACGAAAACAGTATTATTGGAATCACTAGAAGCAACAGACCTCGCTGGCACGCAACCCGTATGTCTAGAATCACGCTGAAAAGCCCCCCAAACAACATAAGAACCAGATGGAACAGGATTAAGGGCCCAAACATTACCAGAAACATCAGCAACAACAACTTCCAGGTCCCCTTCACCATCCAAATCTGCCAAAGCAGGCGCTACACAAACACAATAACTATCGACAGAAAAACCCCAAGAAACGCTACCATCCTCAATATTCAAAGCCCAGACCCAATCCCACATTGCAACAACCACCTCCAAACAGCCATCGCCATCAACATCGCCAATAACAACAGAAGTAGAAACAATGTTCCCCCCAACATATGCTCGCCAAAGAACCCTACCTTGTCTTCCATCAAGCAACCAAACACGACCGCTATAATCCGCTACAACAATCTCCAGACCCTCATTCCCGTCCACATCAACTAGAGCAGCAGTTGTATAAATATCATCAATGACTGTCAAATTCCAGAGCAAGCTACCATCCTCACCATTGAAAACATAGACCTTATTGTCGGCATCAGTCCCAATCACAACTTCCAAGTGACCATCGCCATCAACATCACCAAGCACAGGAGATGCATATGGACCCGACTCACTAAAATAATATTCCCATAAGATACTGCCATTCTTACCATCCACAGCAAATATAGCGAATATCGGATCAGCGCAAACAACTTCAATATCACCGTCAAAATCGATATCTCCTATGGCGGGAGAAGCATCAATAACGGAACCCGAACTTACCTTCCAAAGGAAACTACCATCCTCGCCATTAAGAGCGACCAGACGATCAACCCCATCATTACCACCAATAACAATCTCCATACGTCCATCACCATCAATATCACCAATAGTCGGCGAGGAATCCCCCCAGAAGGAAATATTGGGATACAGATTTTCCCATAAGACATGCCCGTCAGGACCATTTAGGGCATAGATCCCAAAACCAGAAGCAACAACGACATCAAGCTGGCCATCACCGTTAACATCTCCTACTGCGGGAGCGCCCCTAAAATCATAATTTGCTGTGAAATTCCACAATATACTACCGTCCTCACCGTTGAGAGCATAAACAGTATAATTGTCATTCCCACAGATGACTATTTCTGGTTTTGAGTCACCATCTATGTCGTCTATTGTTGGGGATTGAGCGAATACAAATTGCATCGCAAACTTTTTCTTCCATAAAACCTCAACTTTAACATCATTCGTGGGGCTCATATATATTATTGGGCCGAGAGAGAGAAAGATAAAAAGGAAAGTGACAGCTTTGTATCTCATAATCGGCACCACTCAATCTCAAAAAAGATTTAAAAATTGTAGTTATGAAAGAAAGTGCCGCGAAGCCGAATGACAAAATCTGGTACCACTAATCTGTGCTAAGAATTTTAACTGAAATTTTTATAGGTTCTTATTGAGGAATGCGGTGATAGTGTTGTACTTTCGAGTTATTCAGTCACTCGATGAGCTTCTAGGAGAGGACGGCATACTCCGCTTACCCAAGCATCTCCCCGATACCTTCGTGATGGATGAGAGCAGAAAAGCGATCCTTGAGAGCGTAGTCGAGTGGGTTAGGGATGGATACAATGTTCTGATTGAGGGTGGGCCTGGAACAGGGAAAACCGCGTTGATGTTTATGATACTCAAAGAGCTGTCAAATCTATACTCAATTGGGTATGTTCTTGAAGGAGCAACGCAGATCAGCTCAGAACATGTGGGTAGGGGCATAATACTCTTCATTGATGATCTACCACAAGTAAAGACGGATCTGATTAGATCTATTATCAGATATAATATCAAGGGGATCATAGCCACAGCTCGGAGCGAAGAGTTAGCAATATTAGAGAGAACGCTGGGTGTAAATATTAGAAAATTCTTCAAAGTTGTTAAGCTAGAGCCCATGCCCGACAATAAGATCGAGGAAATACTGAGGAGATACCTGGCCGCTGAGGCTGTCCGAGTGGTCGACGAGGAGGCTATATCAGAAGTGGTAAGAAAGGCCCAAGGACTACCAGTATATGTTTGGCAGGTAGTTAGGGAGCTAAAAATAAGCAAAGAAGACCTAACATTAGAATTCGCAAGGAGGATTCCGAGTGGTATGCTGGATTATGTTGATGATATTCTATGGAGAATCCTCGGAGGCAAAGAGGAAAGATATGAGGCGCTAATCACCCTGCTGACCATGACGGACTTCGTGCGGTATGCTGTCCACCAGGATCTCTACACATATATTTATCTCGTAGCCAAGGAGCAGAGACTCAAAAGAAGACTAACAATGGACGATATACTTTTGGATACAACTTTTGATGACATAACAAGATTCCTCGCGAAGGAGAAGCTCACATATAGCTTTAGGCTCCCACACGACTCTTGGGCCGATGTGCTGAAAGGCAGAAGTAGCGGGCCAATGTCACCAGAGATATCAAAGATAAACGCTAGATTCACAAAATCCCGCAGACAAGAACTAATCATGGAGGCCGCCCGAAGAACATGGGATGAGAGCATATCAAAGTCTGAGGATGTTTTGAGAATAGAGTCCTTCAAGAACAATATACGTGTCAACCTCGGCGAGGAGGCCCTAAGTGAGATTATAAAAGCTGAGGAAAAGAAATTCATAGAAGAGAAACCAATAGAGGTAAAGCCGGTAGAAGCCGAAGAAAAACCCTTCAGAATAGAGATCCTACCAGCCCCAGAGGCACAGTCAATATTAGGGTCGATCTGTAGTATTGCGTCTGGGGTCCTCCTATTGATACTCTACGCGTTTATGCTTCTACTATCAGTAGGCATCCTACCAGTATCGGCTTATGCCCCAACAATAGTACTGATAATGGCGACTTTAGCGCTATTTCTACTGGGCCTCGCCATAAGCATTATGAGATATGGATCCAAACTAGGAAAAACCGGAAGCGGCATTATATCCGGCATCTTACTCTTTATCTGGGGTATAAGTATATTCATGACGATATCACTTGTGCTCCCATACACCGATCTCCCATTCACATTGATACTATCCACGCGTGTGATCCCTATATTCATATGCTTATTAGTGGGCATGTCCCTAATAGCAGTGTTCAGAGGCTCAGAAAACAAGATAGGGAGAAACGCCGCAATAGTGATACTCATAGGCTCCATAATACCAGTATTACCGATACTCGACATAGGACTAATCCTACTCGGCATAGCCCTAGGACGCGGACAGAAATAAGCATACATATTCACATAGATAGCAGGGCTAACCACCAGATCACATCCAAGAACTGTTTCGCACTCCTCCTTCGAATTCGATTCCCTTTAGGAACACCAAGCAGGTGGTCAACATCACCAATATGAATATGAGCATCAATGAGAGTAGAATAGATCGTAAGGAAACAGAGCGTAAACTCCCGCCAATACATGCAGATATCAACAAGAACTATGTATCTGGCGAGATTATCTTAGCCAAAACAGCAAATATCCCCACCAAGTTGGGCACAGAGTTTAGCCATAAGCACTATATCAAGGCGACGCTGAAGAAGGCCCAGCTGATCATAATCTCCAAGGGAACATCATACATAATCGACTTCCAGACCGGAAAAACATATGTTAGGCACATAGACTCCGACGACTCGAAGAGATACGTAGAAATAGGATTCGTAGTTATGCTGGCATACGAAGTGCATGTTAAGTGCAAGAAATACGCCTTCGGATTCTGTGTGGGCACCGATGAGAGTGTGTCCCTGACAATACTCACGAGCAACAACAAGACATACTACATAGCGTCGAAGAAGGCGGCGGACAAATTCAAGGAGAACATAGACGAAGTGCTGGAAGCCGCGAAGATAGCGAGGAAATACGACATATTCTCAGGAGAGAAGACATACAGGATAAACGTGGCGGGAACAGTGTACGCAGCAATACCAATATACTACCAATACATGCACGTAGCCGACATACCAATAGCATTCCAAGCAATAAGCATAACGATAACAGCGAAAGCAAAGAAGGAACTCCAAAAGAAAACACCAGTATCAATACTGTGGTACACAGACAAGATAGACTGGGCACAGCTAGCAAACACAAAACTATACATAGTATACGTAGAAACAGACAACAAGATACAGACAATAGTAGTACCAGAAGACATATGGGCAAACAACTACTTAGCGTCGGCCATAATGACAGGAACATACCACTCGAAGACACCATACATAGAGAGCGCAGAGATATCCACAGTTTCAAGCCTGGGAGAAGCAGGGAACATAGAGGCCACAATAGGCCTGAAGACGAGCCGGACAACACTCAGCAGCCTGATAGAAGACATAGAGAAGAACGCCACGGGGCAGAAAGCGTACAGCCTAGTCAGCGTACCCGAGGATCAGCTCGCAAGGTTAACACTGATAAGGGGCCTCATGAGAGCCGTCCCATGGGAGCACATAGACCCGCCAGACCCACCAGACATATCTGGGTGGATAGCGGACATAGAGAAGGCGATAATGGGCGCGTTGGAGGAGGCTTATAAGGCCCTTGTAAACGCACTATCCGCAGCAATGAGCACTGTGTCTGGGGTTCTCAGGGGCGTTGCGTCCGCCTTCGCCTCCGGCGTTAGGATGCTCGTGGCTGGGATAATGGCTGTGGTGGACTTCGTCGTCAAGCTCTTCAAGGATCTAGCTTTACTACTGTGGGAGTTTGGGCAGTGGTTCATAGGAACGTTGAAGAATTTTGTTGGTAGGGTGGCTCAAGCCCTAAAAATAATGATTAAGGCAGTAGCATGGATCATGGTTAAGGCTATGGAGCTGATGATTCGTGCTATTAAATATGTCATAGAGAACATCATTGGGATCGGTCTTGGAAGTGATTTAATCAGCTTGGAGGCTAGAATTAGTGGTGGTGTTTTGGAGATCCGTGTTTGGACTCTGAACTATTACTACTGGGAGTTTGGGGATAGATTACCGTCAATGGCATTCCAGCTGTATTTCAGTAAGTATTATGATTGGCTTAGCAGGGGCATGTTCTTCAATATGACTATAGTTGTGCCAGGAATACCTGTTTTCATGATAAGGGTCAATATGGATTGTTATCCGGCAGACACAAGCTTCGTTAGGATGGCGGGTAATAAGTTGAGTTATGGCTTGGAGGACGAGGTATTTGAGGACTTAGAGAATCCGAATATTCTAATGAGCCTCGTAGGACTATTCTTTACGATGGGTGGAATCTCGGCGGTGACGACCGGTGCCACGTACGCGATATATGCTGCATCGAGAGGCTTTAATCCGGCAACAGCTGTAGCATTTGCTGTGTCTATTGGAGCCTTGCTATACTACTATTATAGCTACATCAATAGCTTTGATGATTTGATTCGCTCAGAGAAGAGGTCTAGGAAAATATTTGGCTTAGCAAGGTACTTCCTTAATCTTGCCGTTTGGATATATCTGACATATCAAGCTCTCAAGCGTGGAAATAAACCTATGATGTGTGGCAATGCTATATGGGCTATGGATACTATGCCCTTCAATAAGGTGTTTCCAATATTTGGTGGCGGCTTCACGCTTAACATGATACTGCTTCTTCTCGACCTATTCAATATTGATGTACCTGAGGGGCTTACTAACCCCATAATCAAGTATCTTATATCCAAATACGTCGTCGGCAAGATTATAGAGCGTGTTATTAATCAAGGCATACCGTACGGCACATCAATATGGAAGTTCTTCAAAGTACCAAGACATAGAGTCCCATCAATGGGTCGACTAATAACGATTATATACATTATGTTGTTGTGGGGTCCATTCCTTTACGTTACATTTAAGATACGTGACTTGCTGGAAGATCTTTTCGTTAGGAATCCTGAGCTTTGTGATGTAGAGTCGCCAAGCATCATGATCGTTGAGCCCTCTGATGGACAAGAGTTGAGAATTATCAACGATACGATAGAGCTACGCCTGGATATTTCAGTGAGCGATAACACAAAAATCAGTGAGGTAAAAATCGTTTTAGCCAGAAAAGAGTCTTCTTCATCTATAGCACTAGGGCATATAGTTATCTCTGGTGTAAAAGCGATTACTATAATAGCTCAATGTACAAGTCTGACAGCGAGTTACTCGATCTCTAAGACCATAGTTTTGGATGCATCTTCCTTAGGCATAGAGTCTGGGGAGTACTTGTTAATTGTCTGGGCCAGAGATATCGCAGGTAATGAGAGAGCGAACTATATAAGTTTGGTGGTGAAATGAATTGGCTATTATCTGGTTTACCTACGAAGACTTGGTCTTTCTACTAACTTTTTTTCTCATGGTATTTTTGTCAATGTTTATTTTCTCTAAGAGACTTTATAGATGGTCATCGGAGTTCATATTTACTTTAATCTTCTACATTTTTATTGATGGAGTTGTATTCTATATTTTTCTTAAATTTATAGAGAAAGTATTTCCCGAGGACACTATGGATTATTTCGTACTGGCTGGTCCTGTAACTCTGTCTCTCATTATCTTTGCCTTTTTGGTGTCATATCACGATGTCTTATTCTCAAAGGAAAAATGGGGGAAATTCAGACACGAGTTTGTTGAAGGTATAGCATTTGTCTCTATAATATATAATGGGGTTCTTATGATGTTCATCCTAATAGAGATCTCTGTTGATAAAGGAAGTTTTGCTATTGTGGACATATTCACGTTATATCTCAGACTTCTTGGCAAGTGGGGTGGAGCTGAGACTGGCATTTATGGTCTCGTATCGATAACCATTCTAGCCTTATCGCTTATCCTCACATATGTGTTCCTCGGAATAGCATTCAGACCCTTCGGTAGGGAGAACATGTGTAGTGCTTATCTTGCTTACGATGGCTTCATCACATGCGACAGGGCATTGCTAGGACGCTCCAACTATAGACGCATTAGGGTTGGACTCATAAATATTAAGCTATGTAGCCTAGTCAAGATAATGATGGCTCTGGACTCCATAGTGAATGGAAGGAGAACTGTTAGTTATGTTTGTATTGGTGATTCGCTGAAGACTCTGAGGACACTATTTAACATGAGTAGCAGGACGGGTGGGATCTGGTGGCTTAGGAGGAGAGCATGGAAAAAGTATGAGGAGAAATATATGGCCCTACTGTTCCCGCTGTGGGCCCTCCCACTAGCGTATGCCCTCCCATTCCTTGTAATCGGTTTTTCTCTGCTCTTTACTTTCCCCCCCGAGTATGTATTGCTGTTGGTGAGTGGGGACTACGAGTCATTGAAATTATATAATGATATCTTGGCCTCTTCAACCCCACTAATAATCTGGATTGTTCTTTCTTGTCTTTTCGTTTGGCTCTACATGAAGTGGTTCGTTGGGTATTACTACTGGCATAGGCTAAGCAAAATTGAGGATATCGTCAGGTTTTTTAGGAGGTTGTTGCAGAGCATAATATACTATGTGGCTAGGAGAATAGATGCTCCGCTGAGGCTCGTACTTGTCGGTAAGTATAGGTACGTGAGGAGGATAGGGAGTGTTAGGCTTCGGGATGTGGAGGCCTATGTATGTGAGATTCCACCAGCGTGAACATCAGCTTCTCTTAGGACACAAAAATAGCGAACATGAGGGATTGGAAGAAACACATTGAAAAAAAGCACAAGTCCTCGCGAAGAAATATACTTTTGATGAAGCAGTATGGCAGACAATACCCAACCACGAACAATCGATGCTAATATCTCAATAATTAGTGCAGAGAAACATAGGGCGAAGTCCTAGCAAGCGGAAAAGAAGAATACAGCTGAACAGAAATAACATATATATGCGGAAATAAAGAGAACAAATAAAGATTTTGTTTAAATTATATTCTGTCTACTTGCCAGTCTTGAGGATTTCTTAATAAAAGCTTCTACCTGTGGCTTTTCTTGGCGAACATACCTCCCTCTGTGGTGTTTGCGATATTAATGAGTGTTTTTTTGAGAAAACTCCGCACACTTCTCCAGAAACATGATGAGAAATTTTGCCTCTCATCCCTCTTCAAAAAATCGTGAGCCTTCATCTCATGATTCTTTTTAAAGAGCTCTAAGTTAAGAAGCAATCAGTGTCTTCTCTCAAAAAGCCCATCCAGAATTCTCAAAAACCCCCTCAAGACATCAAAACCACACCTACCAAATAATAAATACCATATAGTTGTTTATAGTTATATATTTAGTATTCACTTAGTATTCACTCATGGTGGATATAGTGGAACTAGATAAATCGGTGGAAGTCGCCAAAAGATGGGTAGAAAAAGCGGACAGAGATCTGTTATCAGCAATAAAATTGCTTGAGGAGAATATATATGATTATGCACTTTTTCACGCCCAACAAGCTGTTGAGAAGTACTTAAAAGCTTTTTTAGTTTCCAAAAACAGGCCGTTGAGAAAGACTCATGATATAGGTTGGCTCATCGAGCAGTGCACAAAGATAGATCCAGATTTCTCGAAGCTATATGATATTGGGGCTGATGAGTTATACCCCCTAGGGATAGAAGTGCGTTATCCGACATCCACGGAGGTACTAAAAGAAGAAGTAGAGGAAGCTATTGACATCGCAAAGAAAGTTGGAGAATTTGTTAAAAGGAAACTGTCTTTTGCTTAGTGAGGTGGTAGAGATCGATTTTGAGGAAAAGCTTAGAATAATAAAAAGCATTATTGCTGAGACCGCAAAAAAATACAATATTGAAATAATTAAGATAATTCTATTCGGCTCGAGAGCTCGCGGGGATTATACAGAAGACTCTGATTGGGACATTCTTTTGGTAACGGAGAAAAAGATTAATAGAGAAATAAAACGTAAGTTTCTAGTTGAGTCAAGGCGAAAAATAATCAAGGCAACAAATGACCCAATAGACATAATAATTATCGATAAAAACCATTATGAGGAATACAAGAATATTTATGGCGATATAGCAGGAATAGCCACGTTGGAAGGAATAACAATATGACATTCCGATGACGGACACAAAAACGCTAGAAATCTCGCTTAATGGGAGACCGTCCACTGAGATAATTAATTCGAATATAAAGAACACACAACGACGGAAATTGTGCGAATCCACAGAGAAATAAACGTCCATCAAGTGCGGAATGCGTCCCAGATCCACATCAAAAACATCTTGTTTCTATCAAATGTAAATCACAACGCTTTATGTCTCATCATAGAAAACTGGACGCACAGCATGCGTCCCTTGGACGCACACCAAAAATTTGAGAAAAAACTCAATGCACAAAGACCCCACTTCTATTCAACGAGGAGCTCGATGTCCGAGGTTTTAGCCGAGGGAACCTGGGCGCACATTGTGCGTCCCTCGGACGCACTCTTTCGGCAGCATGTCATCTCTGTTAAGTCTAGGTCTCGACGATTGGTGTTTTGTCTGGGGAGAGCTGGACGCACAATGTGCGTCCCTTGGACGCACGCATCGGGGCTTGTCCGGTAGGCATAGGGGTTTAAATGAGAAGAAGCCTATTTTGGCGATGATCCTTTTTTTGTTTCCTTTGATGCTTCTTGCCGTTCCCAAAATGATCTCATGTAGGAAAGCTAGATGCTATAGAACACCAAAGAATTAGCCCAACAGTTCGCTAATTGCGACTCATACTGCGAGAAACCAAGTGTGTGAGGAACCGTGTCGAATGGAATCAAAATTATGTATGATAAGGAGGCAGATATTCTGGCAATAATTTTCGATGAGGTCTCAAAAAACCACGATTTTGTAGAGCCTATTCCTGGCTGGTTCATATGGTTCGATGAAAACAAAAATGTACGAATGATAGAGATATTCAGGGCAAGCAGGTTTTTGTCGAAGCTGAGAACCATAGAATTAGAGGAGAGGAAGTGATTTATTGTAGGACGCTTCTATGTCCTATTCTTAGCACGACAACTGTTCTATTTCTGATGTCGAAGACTATTCTGTATTCTCCCACCCGAACCCCCATATTCTCCGATTCTTGGTCTATAAGCTTCCTCACACCGCGGAGAGTATCTGTTTTCATTCCCCCTCAATTTTTTCTAGTATTCTCATACGTATGTTGGAGCGGAGTTTTTTGGGATCCTTTAAGCTTGTTTTGTAAGGATAGTGTTATAGCCCATCTTCTATTTCCTTGAGGCTCACATATTCTCCCTTCTCATACTCCCTCCTTGCTTTTTCTATCGACCCCATATAGTCTGGGTTGCTCATAGCGAGTATATCCTCCAAGTACTCCTCGAGAACTTCGCTCACAACCCCCAGTGCGACCTCAGACACTATTTTTATGAGCTCATCAACAGTCGATTCTGAGATAGTCCTCCTTGTTAAGGGCAAAACCTCCACCTCGATCAAAGCACCTAATCTATATTCTAACCTGTTAGAAACAACGATTGGATGCATGAAAATTATCCTATATCCACCCGTGGGAGAATGGCGCAGCGATCAAGTCGCCAGAGGTCGTCATGAAGGGCTAAAAGCGTACAGAGGCACGAAAACACGGACGGAGAGATAGCGGGATATTATATATGTTTAAATCAAAAATTTTTAAAATTGGGTAGGTATCATTGTGGTGTCTCCTGGTGAGATCAAAACAGATATTAGCGAAAATTGTGTTGACAAGTGGGAATAAAGAAATCGAGGTATATGCTTTAGTTGATACGGGGGCAAGCGTAAGCATAATCTCTAAGAGACTCGCGGAGAAGCTTGGATACTCCCCACTTAGTGAACCTTACACCATAAGAACAGCAAATAGGGAAGGCTATTTAAAAATCATAGGTTATTGCCGAGTTGGATTAACATTCGAGGGCGTTAAGGTTCCAGGAGGATGCACATTCGAGGTAGCCGAGAATCTGAGAGAGGATATTGATGTTATCATAGGTAGACCCGAGATCGATAAGTGGGACATAATATTCACGCCTGAGGGGCCTAGGCCAAGAAAAGTTCCAATAATTCTCGATGTGATATAAATCTAAAGCCACTATATTTTAGGTAATGGTAGCTTTTCTCAAATTGTTGTGAGATGAATACCTGAAGACACGTAAGTTCATCGAAACAGTCTTGCCGATAGAGTCGCAAAATCAGTTATATAGGGGTGTTTTTATGGCTTCTAAGTGGAAACATGGGGTGGAAGAATGGATAAAACCCAGATCGGTGGGAATAGTCAGGTAGGGCAGAAAAAACAACAACAGACAAATGAGGGCCAACTCATTTTAACCCCCAAATACACGAAAACCCGTCGCAATTCTGTTTCAAATTCCAACCGACCAGACAGGTCTGGAGGAGGGAAACAACAAATAAAACCGTAATCTTGTGAAAGAGCTTATCTCAATTTTGTCACAAATCTTTTTTCCAAGAAGTGACTTTGTAAGTTTGGTGCCGTGAGTGTCATTTTATCTAAGTGCTATTGATTGTCTTCTACCTTAGGGTCTTATAAGCATTAGATCCAGTAAAAGTCTAATCGACGCATGAATAATCTCCTCGTGGTTCTTGTCAGCTTTTAGTCTAGGAAGAATATCACGCCTCTAGGCGAAGCTTGAAGTTTCTGAAGTTTTTCATCACACACAAGCATCGACATTCGCGACTATATGCGACAAGAATAATATTGCTTCCTTGCGACGGCATGGGCTCTCTGAAGTTTCTGAAGTTTTTGGATGGCATGAAACTATTGTTGTTTGCTTCTAGGTGAAACCATACGGAGGGCTATTTGGTTGTCTTCTGAAGTTTTTTTGAGGGATCAAACGCTTGTCGCCGTGGATTAGATTTGATCTAGTGGAGACTATGTCTGATCCCGAGATGTCAGTAGTTCTAAAGTTACTGAAGTTTTCTGAAGAAACCGAAATTTCGGTCGCGATTAAAACTGACCATGCGGATGCTTAGGTGTAACGATGATAATAGATTAGGATTCTCCATGTTATTCCTTGAAATATTGCTTCCTCCGCTTTTATGACCTAGAAAAAGCTGGCTCTGATGGTCTGATATGGCGAAGGAGGTAGTTATCGCAGTATTTTTATCTCAAAGCTCCCCGCTATTTTTCTATCTATAAACATTAGCCAATATGTCTGCTACCTGTACCTCTATGGCCTTATCATCAATTATGTATGATCCCACTTTATCAAGTCTATTTCCTACGTAGTATTTGAAGTCGGAGCCAAGTACGGTCCTATCCACACTATGCCTCTCTCTCAGCTGTATCATCGTATTCACAATTTTGTCTGCATGGTCTCCGAATCCCCTGAGCACAACTATTATTTCCACATGCAGAATCAGTTCACATATCTCATCAAGACCCATCGCTACTTTCTGAACAATCTTCTACGCTTCTTTGATGATAGCGAATGGAAATGCAAGTAGCGATCACCTCCCAAACCTAGATACCCACACAAACGCCTATGAATTCTCCTAAAACTCCCACTTTCAGCATAACAAGGACCATAACACGCTCCGAAGTATCACCAGATAACACAATCATGAAAGGAACACCAGTTAGACAGATTTTAAAAGATAAATAGTGAATCAGTATATGAGAGAAGGTTGAGATTACCCGGAGGAACCGGGGACTCCCCCGGCAATGACCCCTCAAACTTATCTAGACTCCATTTCTCTCTAGGCTATCTTATGCGGAGTTAAGCGTCTATTTACTCACTTCTATGGATCCACCAAAACGTCGCAATATAGTAAACCAAATGATCTGGAAGATGCGAATAGCATGCGAAGGGGTATGAAAAGCTCATAATTCTTTCTAGCCCCCAGCCAAATTGGAGCTAACAATTATTAAAAAGCGAAACATAGTTTTGTTAGCATCGGTGTCTGGAGAAATCATGTTACTATGGGTCGATACCATGCTTTTCGCAGTAATCCAGTAGGACTCCCATCGCCCGCTTTAACGTAGATATGATGTCGAGCAGATTCTCGTAGATTATTTCGGATTTTATGTCCGCATACATATGAACTATTATGTTTCTTAGCCCAACGAGTCGGATCAGTTCATCGGACATTTCTTTTCGGATAACCCCGTTTTCCTCTAACACTTTTATTGTGTCTTTGTACGATTTGGGTATCCTGAAACTTTTCCTTGCTATTATTGTGTTTGATATGTCTATTATTGTTTCGATGCAGATCTGAAGGTTCCTTTCCGCTATTGACTGTAGTTTTAGGTCCGATAGATACTCATCCAAGCTTATTTCGCTTATTTCTTTCAGAATCTTTAGTCCTTCCCTGAATCTCTCCAGTCTCCTAATCATGCTCTCTGATACCAACTCTTTATCCACCTCACAAGCTCGCCGAAATGCCTGTCTAGATAATATTTAAAGTCAAGATACATCTTTATGGCCCTAATCTTATCAGAATACAGCATTTCTGGGTTCGACAAATAAACTATTTTCCCCGTGGCGAATACCTCGTACTGAAGACCAACAGGAGAACCGTTCAAAACGACTATATCCACGGGTCTTCCTACAGCATCTTCGATAGCAAGCTTTATTTCCAGAATAACCCTCAAAAGACTCTTTCTATTCTTGGGAAGACGCTCAAATTTTATGGCGATATCTAAATCACTATCACTTCTCAGAAGCCCAGACACCGCCGAGCCAAACAGAACAGCATAAGCCACCCCATATTTCTGGCCAAGTCTCCTAAGTAACTCTCCTACTCTCTCCGAAAGTAAGTCTAAAACCGGCAATCTCACCACAAAGATAAATCCAAGTGTAGTTAAGACGCCTGCATAATAAATCAAAGAATAATTTCTATTAAAATCCGCTTTTAGTATCACAACTCGCCTTCCACCAACAGCCCAAGCACATCTCCAATAAAAAGAATTTATCTTATATCTATCCATGTGAGAGCGGCGTAGCGATCCGCCATACTTTAGTGGTGCTCCATATGCCATAGAATCGGGTGGTGTTGCTGATGCGTAGATACGCTCTTCTTCTAGTCTTTTGGTAGCCATGGCAGACTCATATATGCTGGATTATCAAGGCTCGACTCTGAATTACCAGAGATCGTTATGGAGGAGCCAAAGGTGTATACGAGGTACGCAAGCATGGACAAAGAGATAACGGGATATTATATATATTAAAATCAAAATATTTTTGGTAGGAAACTAAAATTATCTATATGGTTAAGCCTTGGTTGCGTGGTTATGATGGTTGTTACTCTTAAAGTTCCAGAATATATAGTCTCTTTGGCTTCTAAGCTGGGCGTCGATATAGAAAAAGAATTTTTGGAGTACATAATAAGGAGGCTTAATTTAGATCCCGCAAGTGAAATGCGGGTTCATCTTGATCTTGCGAGAAGATTTTTAGAAGAAGGAAAAAAACTTGTTAATGAAGACCCAATACAAGCATCGGAGAAACTATACAAGTCTGTAGAAGAGGCAATAAAAGCATTAGCTTTGCACTACAATATTAATCAAATAATATCGAGGGTTCGCGCTCAAGGACGCTGGACAATAACGGATTTAGAGAAAGCTGTTAAGATTCTAAAGAAAGAGATGGGAGACATTGTTATGGATGCTTGGGATCATGCTTGGTATCTTCACGTGATGGGATTTCATGAAGCAAAACTTGATAGTGAGAGTGTATCAGAGAGAATAGCACCTATAGAGAAGCTCATTAGAAAAACTAGCGAGATGATTTCTAAAGATGAAAATGAATGCCAATGATAGAATTAGATCACACCTCCTAGAGAGCCTAACTTGAGTTTCTACACAATCCGAAATCCACATCAAGAGAAAGAGAGAATATACCACTGAGGGCTCATTAAAATACCTCTCTAACCCCCAAACATCAAAAAGCGATAACTCCTCAACACCAACAAAAGTTAGAACATTTTGTCGATTTTTGAGAAAAAACTGCACAGAAACTACATAAAACCATGCTGTTTCTGTTTGGTGTCGCTCGCGTTGTTTTTGTTTCTGTCTTTGGGAAACTGCGTGGGAACTGCGTATGTTTTGGTGTTTTGTTGGCTGGAATGAGAATGGGCTCATCTGCTGGTTGTTTTTGTTTCTGTTCCTCTTTCTCCTCGACGCTGTCTGCCTACCTGATCTCTCTAGTGCTGATCGCCACATGTTAGAAGCCACCAAAATTGGCTAACGAAACTAGTTTTGCGACCCCATCTAGTCAAAGATGATGAAAAGTTTGCTAGCACAAGCTATTCTAAATTTTTAGATAGAGTAAGAAGCGCCTCAAAAGCTCTAGATAAAATTTACAATGAGACTGGACGTACAGCGCTCTACGCCGTGAATGTTACTGGCAGACTGTGTGAACTAAAGAAAAGAATTTTAGCTGTGATCAACGAGGGGCTAAACGCAATATTGATTTCATATATTACCCTTGGATTCAGCGTTCTTAGATTCATCGCCGAAGATAAAGACATCCAAGTACCAATTTTTGCCCATAGAGTGATGCATGGGGTCCTATCCAGATACTCTGACCACGGAATTGATTTTGGAGTATTAGTAAAATTAGCACGCCTAGCAGGAGCTGATATAGTGCAGATAGGTTCAATCCGAGGCGAGCATGTAGAGACGAAGATTGATATAGTAAGGCGCATAGCGATATTATTCCAAAAACTTAGCAACATCAAAAAATCGCTTCCAGCAATAACATCGGGTATAACTCCTAAAACAATCCCATATAATCTGAATAGAATAAATACTACTGATGTGATATTCATACTTGGTAGAGGAGCATACTTTGATGCTGGAAGAGTAGCAACAGGTGTAAAAGCGGCTTTACAAGCAATCGATGTGGCTATAAAAGGTATCTCATTTAAGAATCTACCAAAAAATACGACGCACTCAAAAAGGCATTGAAATCTTTTGTATAACAAAAAATTGTTACCAAATAGCAAGTTAAAATAGATACATATAGACCCCTATAATTGGCAAGAATAGCCCATAGAACGTAGAAGAAAAATACCAATTCTGTGACCTAAAACTGCGAATACATATCTGTGTAAAATATTGGTTTAACTTATATTATGTGAATTCACATATATTACTTAAGGTGAATAATATGCCAAATCTTACAATATCTATTCCGAAGGATGTTTATGATAAAATGAAGAAACACCCAGAGATAAGATGGAGTGTGGTTATTGGGAGGTTTTTGAGGGAGTATTTGAGGAAGCTGGAGGCGAGACACGAAGTGAGTGCTCGAGAGTTATTGGAGGAACTTGGGATCGAAAAGGAGCTTGAATCCATACCAGATGATGTTGCTATAGCATATGGCCTGGGAATGGTGGAGAAACGTGCAAAGAGAGCTATACGATACTAACATACTTATCGATTTCTGGAGAAAGAAGAAACGAGATATCTCGGGATACACAACCATACTCAATATAATTGAGTTTCCAAAAGCACTGCTGATGAGGAATCTCACAGTACTTTATCCGACAACCGATGATTTTAACGAAGCAGTAAAAATTTCCCATAAATTGATGAAGCAAGGAAAACTAGTCGGCGCTGTGGATATCGTGGTAGCATGCATCGCGTTACGGCACGACCTAACCCTAGTTACCACAGATACAGACTTCAACAATATAAAGTCTATCAAGCCAGAATTCAAAGTAAAGATAATCAAGCAGTAAAGCAGTATAGAGAAAAGAGCTGCAAAAGTTTGGATAGACTCCAAAGATTACATTATCGGGCTATATTGTTATTTAATTAGTGCATCGATTTAATTAATCATATGTGTTGGAGATATTTGCATGAAGTGGGTAACTAGGGAGAAAGCT
>Ga0190312_1000075_pt1 | contig 38170 bp, 42 predicted proteins | sample 487007910_MG_FD_165046 | JGI IMG/M metagenome (GOLD analysis project Ga0190312, IMG submission 165046) | Hydrothermal vent sediment bacterial communities from Southern Trench, Guaymas Basin, Mexico - 4870-07-9-10_MG | ecosystem: Environmental > Aquatic > Marine > Hydrothermal vents > Sediment ... | reverse complement strand
AGCAGCATGCATAGCGCTGTTACCATAGCTCTTCCTCCACTGGAGCTGTCCACCGCTAGTCTGGAACTGAGCAGTGATATCCTCCTTTAAGTTAGTTCCGGTTTGGCTGCCGTTTATATCAACTACCTTACTAACTACGAAGTGTAAGGTACCTAGGGTGGATGAATAACTTACATCCTCGTCTAAAACTGCTTCACCTGCTACTGCCTCACAGCTCTCTATATCGAGCACTGAATCGTAGGTGTAAGTAAACTTCTCAGTATAAGTGAAGTCACCCGTTACTTTCGTATCTTCGGTTATTTGTACCCAGGGAGACTGAAGTGGTCCTATAGCTGGGCCATCAGCAAGGGCTAGAGGTACGCTTACTAGAGTTGCTATCACTAATAGAGCTAGTAACTTCTTCATCTTCTACTCACACCCTTCAAGCTGTTATCGGTTACTATATCCTCCACAAAGGATATATAAATTTTTGCATCCGCGGTATTTTTAACTATTGGAACAAATTGTCCTAAAAACATGCGAAAAATCGCTAAAAGTTAAATTAAAAATTAAGGAGGTACATAAAGGAAGTAGCCCTTACCGGGCTCTAATGATGTGAAATCCCCTCCCCTATCCTTAGCGAAGACCTGCCAACTCTGAGTAGAGTTATTCCAAGCGTAAATATAGGTACCTCCGTACCTCTCTAGGAAGCTTTCCGCATCTATGGGGCTTAAGCCTACTACTCCTATTTGGTTCCACGCGCCTTTACATTTAATCCCTGCCCCTATATCTATATTCCTAGGGTAATAACCTACTAGCTCTACGCTGAAGTCCCTATTAGCGTAAAGCCAGTAGCCCTTACCTGCTTCAAGTTTCTTCAAGGTATTAGATGATATGCCTGGTATCCAGCTCATCCAATTACCTGAGGTGCAGTTCCAATAGTATATCGCCCCTACCGGACTTTCCCCCGGAAGCCAGGGGAATACCGCCTCTATAGTAGAATTGGATAGAACTATAGGTATGCTAAAGAGGTTCCAGCCCTTAACGAACTTTAATGTAAAGTGCAGTAGCGCTCTTACTACTGTTATCCACCCTCCAGCGCTAGCGAAATTATCGGGTACTAAATCAGTAACCCATAAGGAGGTGCTAGCCGTAATCTCGGATATCGTATAAAGCGTAACAGTTATGTTAGCTAGAGGTACCGACCAGGATATTACCTTACTAGTACAGTTCGCCCCTTCGGAAATGCTTTCGTAACTTATAGGACCCCAGTTCTCTATGCCCCATAACCTAACCCTTACTATATTGTAAGCTCCAGTATCGTTACATATACGGTAAAACCTAACCCAAGCATCGGCTCCGTCGATGGGCCTACCAGTAGCCGTACTCCTATCCTTATTTATCAATACGTCGCTTATCACGTACATCTCGGTACCATTACTCCTAGATGGCGGCGTTTCCACTAATTCAACCCCAAAGTGGGCTTCCTTACTATTGGAAGATATGGTAAAGTACTTAATGTCAGCCCAACCCTTACTATCTGATGGGTCTACATCTATTAACTTCAATTGATTGTAAAGCGACCATAAGTAAGGTACATTAACCCATATTCCAGAGTCCGATTGAGTATCATAGCGTATCTTTATCCTTACTATATCGCTTAAACCGGGTAGTTCCGCATCTACTTTAATTACCTTTCCCTTCCACTCTAATACTCCGCTACAATTAGTCGCCACCCAACCACTAGCAGCTTTCCATTCATTTATCTCTAACCTACTATGGTTAGCTATGTTAGTCGCTATCAATCTGTAATCGGCTCCCTTTACTACCTTCTTATTGCAACCAGTATTTTCGTTAGCATCCCTATCTACATAAATTACTAAGGTCGCGTTCACCTTATCGGGCCTAGCTTGGAATAAGCTTACCGTTATCACTAACCTCCTTTCGCCTAATCCTATCCATACCGTATTTATATCTGCCCAAGGAGGTAATGGAGGGTTAGCCCCATCACTTATCGAAACTAATGGGGGTAGCGGAGGTAACGTAGGCGGTTGAGCCATAACGGGTAATATGGTAGATAATAATGCTATAAGAACCACTATTTTAATTATATTGGTCCTATTCATCATTCTTCCTCTCCTTTTTCCTAACTTTACTAAGTAAGATAGTAGCACAAATATATATATCTTTATCTTTTTAACACGCAGAAAAGAAAAGGTATAAAAAATATGTATCACTTAAAATAACTCAAGGGTATGGAGGGAAGGGGGGTAGAGGCGAGCTAGAGGTCTTTCCGCTAGGCTCAGGTTTTCGCTTACCGGCTTGTACTGCTTGCGGTTTAGGCGGTAAGGGAGGCATGGGAGGAGGGGGAGGCTCCCTAACGTCTACCATTATCCCAGCGTTTAGAACCGTCATGTTACCGCTCATTAGTAGTACCCTTAAAGGCCAAGTACCACCTTTCAGCGGGGCTTTTAAAGTAAAATTAAAGTAATTAAGCCCTTCTTCCTTAACTGAAAGAGTATAGGATGCTATGAGCTTACCGCTTTCGACGTCCACGAAGTTAATAACTAAAGTTGAGTTAAAGCCGTTAGTAAGTATTTTCATAGCTACAGGTACCTTACCTCCCGTCTCCACTTTAGGCTTAAATTCCATTGAAAGGACTTCAACGGACTTACCTACCCGATGCTTAATCGGAACTGTAATCTTACGCGAAGTAGCATTATAGGTTTTGGCAATTATACCGCTCTTAGTCGAAGCATTAGGAGGCGGAGGAGGTAAGGGGGGAGGGGGAGGTACCGCAGCTAATAGAGGTAACGAAAATGCTATCAAGGATAGAAGTAAGATGGTTTTCCTCAGTTTACCCATTACCATATGATTACTTCACCTAATCGTAATTCTAACCCTCTCTCTAATATACCTAATATTCAAATTTGCTTATCGGATAAAATTAATTTAATAATTGCCCTTATTTACTTTAATTAATAAGTAAATAGTTAACCCGAAAAGACTATAATTTAAGGCGTGGTAAAACTATCGGGGCTTGAGAATTGGGCCTCGATGACGTACTTGAACGTATAACTAAGGAAGGGGGATTAAGTAGGGAGGAAGCGTTAAGGAGAATTAAGGAGAAGGTTAGGGAATTAGGGGGGTTAATAGATGATGAGGCGGCAGCCTTAATGATAGCTAAGGAGTTAGGCCTAAATTTGCCGAGTCGCAATATAGAGTTAGGTAAGCTCAAGATAGGCGATTTAGTAGAGGGGTTAAGGAAGGTAGAGATAATAGGTAGGGTATTAAGGGTTTCCCCTCCTTTAATTTATAAATTTAGGGGGGACCGTTCAGAAAGAGCGGAGCTCATCTTAGGCGATGAGAGCGGAACTATAAGAGTCGTTCTATGGCCACCTCTTTCTAACGTAGTAAGGAGCCTTAAGTTAGGAGTGGGAGATGCCGTTAAGATTAGCGGAGGAGTCGTGAGGAAGTTTAGGGAGAAGTTAGAGGTAAACTTAAGTAAGGGAAGTTCTTTAGAGATCTTAAAGAACTGTGTAGAGCTACCTAAGTTGAACGAAATAATAGGACCGATATCGTTCATTAAGTTAAAAGTAACGGACGTCTATGGCCCCGTGGTCTATGAGGGCAGGAGAAAGGTTGCCTGCATCGAGGGTAAGGAGGAAGGTTCGTACGCTAGGGTAGTACTATGGGGGAACGCTAGTAACTGGGCCAAATTGGTTAAGGAGGGGGACGAAGTATTAGTAGGGGGGGTTAAGTTAAGGAGGGAAGAGGGGGTTAGGGAATACATCTTAGATAGGTTTTCATCTATTAAATTGATCGAAAGAGGTGTAGGAAAAAGAGAGGTTTTTACACCTTCCTCCTTAATGGAGGATAGGGCAAGTTATAGGATTAAGGGTCGTTTAGCGTATTTAGGGCCCGGCGGGGTTCGAGATTTATTGGCTTACCTCATAGACGAATGGCGCGCCGTAAAGGTATTTATAGGTAACGAACGTATTAAGAGGCCCCTATTACTTAAGAGTTACCTAAAAGAAGTTTTAACGCTAGAGGGATTGGAGGAATTAAATGAAGGAACTTTCAGGACTTTACCTTGGGCTTTCTTAAGGGTAAATCGGGAGAGCGGATTAAGGGCCTCAAGGGCAGACCGAGAGGTGATACTTGGCGATGCCTACCTAGAGGTGGGTGTTTACTGTAGCGGTTGTTTAAGGCGCATAAATGCCACGGTCCACAAATGCGTAAACGATGAAGGAGCTAAGTTAAAGGCCTTAGTAGATTTACGTTGGCGAATGAAGGACGGGGATTTAATATTAATGAGGCCATGGGATTTCATAGAGGAAGTATGTAATATCGAGGAAAATGATTTCTTAAGGGCTTTTAAGCAAGGTGAGGATTTATCGTTAGTAATTAAGTACGAAATCGAGAAATTGAAGGGTAGAAAAACGTTAATGAAGGGGTACGTAATTAACTTAAACCGTAAATTGAGGAACTTCTTCGTAGAGGAGGTAGAGTTCATTGGGTAGGAGGAGGAAAAGCAGGAAGGTAGTTAGAAGGTTCAAGAAAACTATACCTAAAGTATTTAGTTGTCCCCGTTGCGGGGTAAAGGCTGTAAGCGTTACTTTAAAAAAGAAGGAGGGTAAGGCGATAGTGAAATGCGGTAATTGTCAACTTTCCTACGAGTTCCAAATAACTCCTTTACTACAACCGGTAGATTATTACAATAAATTCGTAGATAGATACTACCACGCAGGTGGGTAAAGTGGGTAAGGTAGAGGAATATTTAAGAGAGGAAATAGAGAGGGAGGGATGTATACATTTGACCCTAATAGATCCAGATAAGTTAAACGCTGAGAGTGCTGCAAGGGTAGCTAAAGCCGCTGAAAGAGTTGGTAGTAAGGCTATAATGGTTGGTGGCAGCTTAGGAGTTACAGAGGGCATGCTAGATTCGCTAATACTAAACCTTAAGGATGCTTGTAGTTTACCGGTCATCTTGTTCCCTGGTGATGTAAGTAACATCTCTAGATACGCCGACGCTATATGGTTCCTTTCGGTACTTAACTCCTCCTCTACTTACCATCTAATAGGAGCCCAGGTTAAGGGAGGGATAATAGTAAGGAAATACGGTTTAGAAGCTATCCCCTTAGCTTACCTTATACTAGGGGAGGGGGGGATCGTAAGCTATGTAAGCCAAACGAGACCATTACCTTTCGAGAAGGCGGAATTAATAAAAGCTTATGCTATTGCTGCTGAATTACTAGGATTTAGGTTCCTCTACTTAGAGGGGGGTTCGGGCAGTAAACCCATACCGGCTAACGTAGTTAGCGAAGTAAGAAAATGTATTAATATACCCATAATAGTGGGGGGTGGAATTAAGGAAGCACAGATAGCTGGTTCCTTAGCCTCCGCCGGGGCTAACGTTATAGTAACCGGTAATTTAGTAGAGGAAGTGAGGGATGTCGAGAAAGCACTTAAGGTGATAATAAATGCGATTAAGGGGGCACGAAGTAAAGGTGGGCCAATATCACGCTAACGGCTAACATTATAGCAGCCGTTATTACGTATTCAGGCCTAATTTTTATACCCTTAATATCCTCCTGGTAAAAGGTAATTAAGCCTGCACCTGATGGTGGAGGAGGAGCCCCTTTCTTACCTTCCTTCTTCCCTTTACTCTTCCTAGCCAATACTCACTCACCCCTACTTCATTAACATTTATCCATTTTTTCTACTTTTACTTTTCCCTCGCCACCAAGTACCTTACTAATGCCTACCGGGTCCTCTATTATTAAAGTAAAGGGCTCCCCTTCCTCTAGCTTCCTTACCTTCCTCATATATTCCTCTAAGGCCTTTAACCTACCGCTCTCCCCCTCCATTAACGAAAGGAAAATCTCTCCTATATCCCTTAACCTCTTAACGATGCCTTCTAGATTCGTAATATAGGTCTGAGCTAAGGGTCCAGGGGATATCTCCACCCCTAATTCCGGTACTTTAAGCTTAGCCATCGGAGATTTAACTATCTTTACGTTATAATCCTCTCTTAAAGATACTTTGAGTATTATCCTTATGGGATCTTTTACTTCTAAAGGTACTACTTCAGCCCTAGAGAATCCACAATGCCCACACCTTATCGATACCAGAAGCGCCTTTCCTAAATGAGGTATATTATAATTAACACTTCTTACCTCTAACGAGCGGCCTCCGCAGTAAGGACATTTAAGTAACTCCATCGAGGCCCCTTAGGTAGGGTACCGATGGGCGGCTTAAAAACTTACCTATTTATAGGTAACATGGAAAAGGTTAATAAGATAAGTTAGGTTAAGGTCGTAGAACGATGGATGGTAAAGAGCTCAATAAATACTACACCAGGTACGTATTCGAATTACCTAGGACCGGAGCCCTTTTAGCCTTAATACTCCCCTTAACGATATCGTACGGCCCCATCTTTAAGTTAACCGTAGTAGAGCAATTAAGATTACACTACACAGTACTAGCTTACTTGCTAACCCTAAAGGTAGCCTTAAGGAGAGCTTTAAACCTAAAGAGAGCTAGTGCCTTTTATTTATTATCTACAATTTTAGCCTTAGCCATATTAACCATCGATAAAATATTACTACATGTACTTAATTTACCTAAGCTCCAAAGTTCATATCAGGCATATTTAAGTTGGAACTTAGTTATTTCATTTATAACCTTTCTTTTGATTAGGGCGTACGGTTTTAGATCAATAAAGGCTTCATTACCTCTTTACTTCGTTTCCCTTACATCGGTTATAACTTATGGGCCAGTCTACGTGATGCTATCCTCATTCTTACTTACGGCCGTAATGGTATTAGTGGAATATGCCTTAAAGCCGGTATCAGTATACAACGAGGGTAATCTAATTACGAAGGGCCTCATGGATTTCTTCCTATTAGACGATGGTAGAGATCTAGAGGAGGTATTCGAAAGCCTGGGGATAACGCGCGAGGTTAACGTAACTTTGATAGGGTTTAAGGGAGATAATGAACCTACCCTCTTGATAGCCCCAGAAATACATCCTGGACCGTTAAAAGGGGTAGGCAGTAGTCATATGCCGTATTTCCTTTCGAAGGCCTTAGAGGGTAAAGGGTATAGCGTAGTTCTACCATTACATACACCGTGCGACCATACGCTAGATTTAGTATCTTCTAAGTATTTATCTCACGTAATAAACGCAATTAAGACTAAGGACTTAATGAATAAGGTCCCCATAACTGAACCTATTAGGGTAACTGTAGGAGGGATCACTTTGTTCTCGTTAAGGCTTGGCAACGCTCTCTTAGTTATAGTATCGAGGCAGGATGGAGGTATGGAGGATATCGATAGGACCATAGTAGAGGAATGTAGGAGGAGAATAGGCGTGAAGGTAATAATGATCGATGGGCATAACAGTTATGAACCTGGATGCCCTTCACCTACCATAAGTAACCTAATGGGGAAAGCTATCATAGAGGGAGTTACGAAAGCGTGGAAGAGGTTAAGGAATGCACCTAATTACGATACATTAAGAGTGGGTTCTTACCACTTAAGGATAAGTTACAATAACGAAATAGGTAAGGGGGGTATTTGGGCTATAGTACTGGAAATTCAAAAAAGAAAGTACTTCCTATTGGTACTCGATGCTAACAATATGATTAAAGGACTTAGGAATAAGCTTAGGGAAGAATTGTTAGCGTACGGATTCGCTGATGGGGAGATAATCACTACCGATACACATGAAGTAGGAGTTAGGCCTAGGAGAGGGTACGAACCTTTGGGTAGCTATATAAGCTATACGGAGCTGAAGAATTACTTATTAGAGGCTTTAAGAGGGGCTTCTGCAAACTTAAGTAGTGCTATAACTTTTTTAGAGGAAGTAAAAGTTAATGTAAGGGTACTAGGGAGGGAAGGACTGCAAAGGCTTTATCGCCTCCTTCAAGTGATGAGGGAGAGGATGAGGAGAAGCTTAATTGCGTTACTCGCGATTTCCTTAGCTCTCCTTTACTAACCTCATTAATTCGTCCCACATAGTATTTACATGTTCTTGAATTCTCGAGATGTCCTCCTCACTTAAGTGCTTAAACCTTCCTTGTAACTTTAGGTATTTATTTACAGGTAACCTTTTAGATGGATCTATAAGAGAGGAGCTAAGGCTGGTTAGCCTAAATTTACCATTTTCTATTTCGTAAAGTACCCATATACCGGTCTTCACTGCTAATTTAGCTACCTCTACGGTCTTGTTAGCGGGGAACCTCCATCCGTAAGGACATGGAGCATGTAAATGGATGTACTTAAACCCTCTGTACTTTATCGCCTTTCTAACCTTAAGTATTAGGTCTATCGGGTAACCTACGCTAGCTGTAGCCACATAAGGTACTTTATGTTCTGCTACTATCATCGGTAAGTTCTTTTTCTCCTCGACTTTCCCCTTAGGAGTGGTAGTAGTCCAAGCCCCGTAAGGAGTTAAGCTGGACCTCTGGATACCGGTGTTCATATACGCTTCGTTATCGTAACAAACGTAAAGTATATCACTATTCCTTTCCGCAGCACCTGAAAGAGCTTGAAGTCCTATGTCCGCGGTACCCCCATCCCCCGCCCATACTACTACTTGAATGCCCTCTTTTCCTTTAACCTTTAAGGCTTCGCTAATACCTGCAGCAGTTGAGGCAGCGGCTGCGAAAGCTATGTTAAGCACAGGTACCCTTAACGACGAAAAAGGGTAGGGGCCTACAATTATCGATGTACAAGACGCCGGTATGACCAATATCGCCTTTCCGCCTAAAGCCTTAAGAAGGTACCTTAAACCTAGGCTAGCTGGACAGCCAGGGCATGAAGGATTACCTGGTAATAGGTACTCCTCCTTAGGCACTACCCTTAAGATCCCTTTCATCCCCATACGATTACCCCCTTAAGCCGTACCATACTACTTCAAAACCCGAACCCCTCTCCATCTTCTTAAAAAGGCTTTTGAATATGTTAATGAAGTCGTTTACCCCTATTTCCCTACCTCCTAATCCAGCTATGTAGCTTACCGTTACTACGTCGTTTACTCCGCTCTCCCTTAATAGGGAATTAATTTCAGTAGCTATTATACCTCCCCTCCCCATCGAGAAACTCCTCTCCACTATCCCTACAGCCCTAGCCTCCCTTAAGGCGTTTAAGAGGGCTTCCCTAGGAAAAGGCCTTAAACACCTTAACTTCACTAACCCTGCATGGTAACCTTCCTTCCTAAGTATATCTACCGCATCTTTAACATCCCCAGCCATAGAGCCTAAAGTTACCAATATTACATCGGCATCTCCGCACTTATATTCCTCGATTAAGCCGTACTCCCTACCCGTTAACTTCCCATATTCCTTACCTACTTCCCTTATTACCTTCCTCGCCCTTTCTAAGCCTTCATTTATGAGAAACCTAAACTCCATATATTCGTCTGGATAAGTTAAGTTCCCGTGCGATATGGGCTCATTTACATCGAGAACGAAAGGTTCAGGGGTCCTAGGGGGTAGGAAGGAGTCCACTAATTCCTGCTCCGGTAGTGATACGGGTTCAGCTGTATGAGAGGATGTAAAAGCATCCCACCCCACCGCTACGGGAAGTAAGACCTCCTTATGTTCTGCTATTCTATAAGCCTGTATAATGTTATCCAGTACCTCTTGAGCGCTCTCAGAGAAAATTATTATCCATCCGCTATCCCTTATGGAGAGTATATCGGCGTGGTCAGACCATATACTCCACGGAGGAGCTATCGCTCTAGTTACTACACCCATAACTATCGGTAGCCTAGCGCCAGCAGCCCACCAAATCATCTCGTACATATAAAGTAGCCCTTGAGATGATGTAGCAGTGAAAGGCCTAGCGCCAGCAGCGGCAGCGCCTATACAAGCAGCCATAGCGCTATGTTCGGACTCCACCCTTATCATGGTAGCTTTCAGTTCTTCCCCCTCTATGAACTCGGCTAACTTCTCGACTACTTGCGTTTGAGGAGTAATGGGGTAAGCGGCCACTATTTCTACCCTAGCTAGCTTCGCTCCATAAGCCGCCGCATAATTCGAAGTAAGCAGGAGCTTCATTACCTTACTCCTCCTTAATGAGATCAATAGCCCTTACGGGGCATTCGTTAGCGCAAATACCGCAACCTTTACAGTATTCGTAGACTATTTTGGGTACATTTTTACCATCTAAAGTTATAGCAGCTTCAGGACAATATAACCAACATAATCCACAATTATTACATTTAGAGTAGTTTATTACGGGTTTGAAGATCCTCCATTTCCCCGTTAATCCGGCACTACCCTCTTTGGGCTTAGCTATAGGTGTAATTACCCTCATGTAATATATTTCACCTCCTCATAAGCTTCCTTTGCGCATAAGAAGTTCCTCCTCCCACCTTCCTCCCCCCAATACATTTTCATAACTTCCTTTAAGGTACTGAGCGGAGCTAAACTACTTACCTTAATTAAAGCACCCAATAATGGGGCGTTAACTATAGCTAAACCTGAGAGTTCCAATCCATATTTCAGAGCAATAGCGGTGGCGTTAACGAGAGCTACTTTCTTAGAGGCGTTAAGGAGGGGAGGGGGTACGCGATCTGCGTTAAATAGTATCAACCCCTTCTCCTTTACTTCATAAAAGAAATTCACCATGGATAATAGCCTATAATCTGCTACTACAAGTATATCAGCTTTCCTTACAGGGCCTTTCCTCCTCACCGGTTCATCTGAAATCCTATTATAGGCAACTACAGGAGCCCCTCTCCTCTCCGCGCCGAACATAGGTATCGAAATGGCGTACTTCCCCCTCCTTAAGGCTACCTCCGCTAATAACCTAGATGCAGTAACTATCCCCTGCCCTCCTCTACCTACCCACTTAACCTCTAAGAAGCGGGTTTCCACATTTTTATTTTATTATCAGTACGATAAAATAATTACTTAAGAGAAACCCTTATTTTTCTTTACTTATGTAAATTATATATTCATATTAAAGCTATAAGTACATTATGATATTAATGACCGTTACTACTAATAGTAGTAAGATCACAGTAGGGAAAACATTTAACCATTCTAAGCGATAGTACTTTTGTAAAGGTGTCAATTAATGGGTAAATTCGCTAATATAGTAGTAGAACCGCCCGGACCTAAAGCGAAGGAAATCGTAGATGTAGATAAGAAGTTACTTATGCAATCATTTTCGAGGTATTACCCATTAGTAGTGAAGAGAGGAAGGGGCTTCATAGTAGAAGATGTAGATGGTAATAAATACTTAGATTTTAACTCCGGTATAGCTGTAATGAACATAGGTCATTGCCATCCAAAGGTAGTAGAAGCTGTAAGGCGAAAGGTAGGGGAATTGCTTCATTATAGCATTACGGATTTCATCTATGAGGAGCCTTCCATCTTGGCAGCGAAACTAGTCGAAATAACCCCAGGTAAGTGGGAAAAGAAAGTATTCTACGGTAATAGTGGAGCAGAAGCTGTAGAGGGAGGCATAAAGGTAGCTAGGGGGTACTTCAAGGGAAGTAGAAGTTACTTACTCGCTTTTACTGGTAGCTTCCACGGAAGAACTTTAGGAGCACTCTCCCTAACCTCTAGTAAGAATATACAGAGAAAATACTTCAGTCCCCTATTACCTGGCGTAATCCACGTCCCCTACCCTTATTGCTTCAGATGTCCTTGGAGGCAGGAGTACCCACATTGTAACTTCTGGTGTGTAGATTTCATAGAGGAGTGGATTTTTGAGAAATACGTACCCCCCGAGGAGGTGGCGGCAATATTTTTCGAACCGATAGCAGGGGAGGGAGGATATATTGTACCTCCTAGGGGTTTTTGGAATAGGATATATAAGTTAGCCAAGAGGTACGGCATATTATTGATTGATGATGAAGTGCAAACGGGTATGGGAAGAACAGGTAAGTGGTTCGCTATACAACATTGGAATGTAGAGCCTGACGTAATATTAATAGCAAAGGCTTTAGCCTCAGGACTCCCCTTAAGCGCCATAGTAGGTAGGGCTGAAGTAATGAATTTACCTCGTGGATCGCATGCTTCAACATTCGGAGGTAACCCGGTTAGTTGTACAGCCGCTATAGAAACCATAAGGATAATAGAGGAGGAGGGGCTCTTAGGAAATGCCGAAAGAGTAGGGAGCTACTTACTAAAAAGGCTTAACGAACTTAAGGAGAAATACCGCGAAATAGGCGATGTAAGGGGTTTAGGGTTAATGATAGGCGTAGAGATCGTGGATAGGGATATGAGGCCGGATAGAGATTTAGCCGTAAGGATCATAAGGGAGGCCTTTAAGAGGGGGTTATTATTAATTACTGGCGGAATTTCGGTAATAAGATTAGCCCCTCCCCTAACTATAACAGAGGAAGCTGTAGATGAAGGTATGTCGATATTCGAAGATGCCTTGAAGGTAGCTTTAAGGTTAGGCTAGTATATTGCTCTTTATTTTAAAAAAGGGAAGGAATTAAAATTTTTAAGAGCGCGCTAGAGGTAAATGATGTAGAATATGTCGTTTATACCTAGCCCTAGCGAATTAAAAGACTTAAGGAGGAAGGCTGGTTTAACGCAAAAAGAGTTAGCAAAAAGAGCGGGAGTTAGCCAATCATTAATAGCTAGAATAGAAAAAGGCACCGTAAACCCTAGAATTTCCACCCTTAGGAGAATAATGAAGGTTATAGAGGAGGAGTTAGGGGGGAAGGTAAGAGCGAAGCATATAATGAGGAGGGACGTAATAGTAGCGTGCCCTAATACTAAGATAGAAGAGGTAGCTAAGGTCATGTGGGAGAAGGGAATCTCACAATTACCGGTCGTCGATGAAAAAGGTTATCCCATCGGTTCGATAAGGGAAGATAACATAGTAAAAGCCCTCCTACTTTATAAGGAAAGGGAGAGGGTACTCGGAATGAAAGTGTCAGAATTGATGGAGGGTCCTTTACCTACGGTAGCTCCAGACGATAGCGCTGAAAGAGTGATAAGAATATTAATGGAGGGATTTCCCGCGGTTTTGGTAACAGAAGGAGGTAAGGTCGTCGGAATAATAACTAAAAGCGATATCATAGCATGTAGATTACTTAGGATTGCACATTTAAGCGAAGCAGGGAAAGGAAGTACTTTACGTAAGAGTAGTACTGAAGGCCTTTAGTCTATACTTTATTCCATAACCGCTTACCTTATCCCTCTCCAGAAGCCCTCTTCTATAAAACCTTAACAAGTAAGTAGCTACGGTATTCAACTTTACGTTAATTCCCAGTTCCCTTTCTAAGGAGAGTAAAAGTTCCCTGCTCGTAAACCAGGAGCCATCTCCATAATTCTCAACTATAATCCTCCATATAGTTTCACCTAATTTTTCCTCCTTAAAGGAGGGAGGAGACCCCATTATTTTAAGTAGGTCCAATATCTGCATGATCCTCCTCTTATTTACCTCCCTACCTTCCAACGTTATGGATATCCTCTCCCCGGAAGGCAATACGTCCTCTATTTTAATCTTCACCATAAGGATACAGTAGAGTTATAAGATGCACGGTATTATATATGTAACTTACAGGTGTAGATAAAGTAGATGAAGAATTCTTAATATAGAAAAAATAAAGAGAATGAATTCCATAATTAACATGGAAAAATGTGTAGATAACTATCTTTCTATTTATTTCACTTAGGAATAATACCGAAAATTTTCCTCCACTGGAAGTAGAGGGGTCTACAAATTCAACAATTACATTTCCCTTCTTATATGGGCCTGAGGAGTATGTCCTCATCTCTACTTTTTACATTCTACATGTAGAATGATATAACTTAATGCAAAAAGGACTAGACCCCTTAATTTCCAGTGGAGATGAAATATGTATTATTTTAATAGGTATACTTAAACGATATATTAATATAAGTAAAGTAACCTATTGACCACATTCATTATAATTATCTTCTTCCATAGGAAGCAAAGGGGTCTATACGTCTTATTTCCGCTTCATTATCTCGCTTATTATCTTACCGAAGAACTTATAATCTTCTAAAGGATCTATAGCTATCTCCTTATATTTACCGATTCTTAGCGCAATCTTCTGGGCTAATATATGATAACATAAATCCACTTTCCGTCTTACGAGTACGTTTAAGTAGAAATCTCTACAAGTACAAAACTTATCTGGGATAACTAGGTAAGGTTTACCTTTAGAACCGTATACGAGCCATATATCGACCTTAGAGTACTCCCTTTTTATCCTGAATACCCTTCCCTCCTCTACTGCCTTCATCGCCCTCTTAAATCTTGAGCCATATTTCTCCTCTAATCTCTTTAAGTACCTTTTTGCCTCCTCGTCAGTATACGTACCCATCATCTCTTGAGATTGGAAAATAATGTCGCTTCCTTATTTAAAGAATAAAAATATCCTTATATAAAACAATTAATACGGTAAGATTACAAGGACATGTTAACGTTAATACCTAATGAGAGAGCACTCCTACTTGTAAACAGAGAAGGGAAGAAGTATTTAATCATCGCAGACTTACATATAGGTTTCGAGAGGGAATTAGCTCAAAAGGGATTAAAGGTACCCTCTAAAACCGTAGATCTTATTAACCGCATAAGATACTTAGCTACAAAGCACGAAGTATCGGACTTATTAATCCTAGGGGACGTCAAGCATACCGTTACTGGTTTTTCTACGGAGGAGTTAGGCGATTTAATATATTTCTTTCATTCCATAGAATATTATTTCGATGAAATAAAAATAATATGTGGTAATCATGATGGCGATCTAGCTGGCTTAGTTTCTACATCTAAAGTGGAGGTAATAGATAGTAGGGGACTTACCGTAATAGATAGTAGGGGTAGAATTATCGGCTTCGTCCACGGCCATGCGTGGCCCTCTTATAAAGTGCTTAATTCTGATATACTAATAATGGCTCATATACATCCTGTGGTAGAGTTAAGGGATTCGCTTGGGTTTAAATTTAACGAAGCGGTTTGGATCAGAGCTCCGGTAAATAGGGAGCGCCTCATGGCTTCATTCTTTAGGTGGGCGGGAATTAATAGAGGGGAACGTTTAGGGGGGAAAGTGAAGTTAAGGGAGGTAATAGTCATGCCCGCGTTTAATGAATACCTAGGTGGACTAGCAATTAATAAGCACCTAGGGGAGGATATGAGAAGTCCATTACTTAATAGCGGAGGGGTAATTCTGGATAATGCAGAGGTGTTTTTGCTTGACGGTACTTACTTAGGCAAATTAAGTTTTTTGGCCATGCTCTAATACAAGGAAATTTTAAAAATCCCTACATATTATTATTCCTCTGGGGCCGTCGGCTAGCTTGGTAGGCTGCCAGGCTCGGGCCCTGGTGATCCGGGGTTCGAATCCCCGCGGCCCCACTATGTACGTGTATACATCATTATTTATACGATCTTTAGAAAAACTTATATTTGCCTATTTTATTACTTCGGTTAAGTTACCTGAACGTGATAATTGGCATTGATACATATTAGGTGAAATTTATGTCTACTAAACCGGTAGAAGCTGGTAGTTTAAAGCCGGGCTCATTTATAGTTATCGATGGAGAACCGTGTAAGGTTATAGAAGTGGAGAAATCTAAGCCTGGTAAGCACGGATCCGCTAAAGCTAGGATCGTAGCGCTAGGATTGTTTGACAATGTCAAGAGGAGCTTAATAGCGCCGACGGATTCTAAGGTAGAGGTACCCATAGTTACTAAGAAGAGCGCTCAGGTAATAGCCGTTCTCCAAAGTACGGTTCAATTGATGGATTTAAGTACCTACGAGGTATATGAGGTACCTATGCCGGATGAGGAGGAGTTAAGGAGTAAATTAAGCCCAGGTATAGAGGTAGAAGTATGGGAGGTCATGGGTAGGCGAAAGCTAATAAGAGTTAAGTAGGGATCATACATTAATTTGGGATTTCAAGTAGCCGCCGGTTAAAGTATCCTTTATGGTAATTTTTCGTTAAGTAATGACCTCCAGCTATGAGTTAAAGGTATTTAGGACCCCTTATCGGTACGAATAAATGATACTTCTCTCTGCTATCTATTATCTCATTAAGTATCCTCTCTACTATTAGCTTTCTAACATTACTTATCTTCGCTCTTTCCTCTATATCCTTAAAACTATTAAAGGGGTTTCTCTTACGCTCCTCCAAGATCCTCCAAAGGGTTTTCTTACCTACACCTCTTAATAACTCTAAGCTATGCATACGCGGAGTTAAGGGTTGTGCTTTATTGAAGAATTCTACGAATTCCCTCTCCCTTTTACTTACGATTTCCTCTATTACGGAAGGTAGTTCTGCTCTAGCCCTAGCCGTTAATTCTTCATAGCGTAACCTCCTCGAAACTCTCATAATTTTATCGCTTATACCTTTCCCTACGTAAACCCTTTCCCTAACGTTTAATTCTACCCCCTCATAAGGTATGAGCTCCAATAGCGTAAAGTAAATTTCACCCACTGCCTGGGCTACGGGGCCCCTAGACCTAGGTCTCCCAGGGGCATAAAAACCATAAGGTAGGTAATCCAATATATAAGCGTATTCCTCGTAAAGTAAGGGCCTCTTAGAAGAATATTTCATAACGTACCCTCTTTTATCGCTTCTCTTCTGAGAATTCCTTTAATAAATTTAAAATACTTTCCGCCTCTTCGGTGCTTACGAATTTCCTACTCGTGGAGAGGATACTCCTTAACTCCTCTAAGCTTCCTGGCATAATATTTACTACTTGAATTGCAATCTCCTTATCTATACCGTATTCGTTTACTAGTTTTTCAACTAATTTTGCCGCTTCAATTGCCTTTACTTTACTAAATTTCTTAACGTAATCTAGCGTTATCTGCTCGATATCGCTGAGTTCCCCCTCCCTCTCCTTCTTCTCTAGGATTTCACGTACCTCCGCTAATGTTAAATAACGCTCATTTAGTATCTTAACCAATACCCCCTCCTCCTTCTACACTTCCTATATATAAATCGTCATCCTGCCATAAATATAATTAGTGCCTCACCTTATTACATCCCTTACATCCCTTATATCCGAAATAGTTAAATAACCCAATAAGGAGTTGTAGTTAGCTATTAAGGGAATTACGGTGAGGGAGATGCGCCACTCCCATGGCTATAGGAATAGGTGTAGGAAGTTGCTTAGGAAGAGCCCTAAAGAGAGGAGTAAAAACATCATAAGTAGGTTACTAATAGAGTACCGAGTAGGGGATAAAGTACATATAGATATATGGCCGGATGCTATAGGAACCGCTCCTCATAGAAGGTATCAAGGCAAGACGGGTACTATAGTGGGGATTAGAGGGAGGGCTTACTTAATTGAAATACCGGTAGGGGGTAAGAAGAGGCTCATAATAACTACTAAAGAGCACTTAATTCCGGTTCGCGTAGGCTAAGTCTCATTATAAATTTAAATTAAAACACTAAGAATGAGATAATTAAGGGGTTTGCCGTGAAGGTAAGTAGGGAGAGATGGTCTAGGGATTTTAGGGGGTGGTTCAGGGAGGTAATTTTTAATAGCGGAGTTTATGAATATAGGTACCCCATTAAAGGGGTAGGGATATGGCCCCCTTACGGTATGAAACTAAGGCGTTACGTCTTAAATATCCTTAAAAGGCTTCTCGAGGAGAGAGGTCATGAAGAGGTTCTTTTTCCTACTTTAATACCAGAGGAGTACCTAAGGAAGGAATCGGAGCATATAAGGAGTTTTGAGAAGGAAATCTTTTGGGTTACGAGAGGCGGTAAGGAAGCGTTAAAGGAGAGGTTGGCTTTAAGACCTACCTCAGAGACTGCTATTATGCCCATCCTTAAGCTATGGGTTAAATCTCATGCGGATTTGCCATTAAGGATATACCAAATAGTTAATATATTTAGGAGTGAAACCAAGGCGACCCATCCATTAATTAGGTTAAGGGAGGTAACTACGTTTAAAGAGGCACATACTGTCCATGCCACTTTCGAGGAAGCGGAAAGACAGGTAAGCGAAGCAGTTAGAATATACTGTAAGTTCTTCGATGAGTTAGGGATACCGTACTTAATATCTAGGAGACCAAATTGGGATAAATTCGCTGGAGCGCTTTATACTTTAGCGTTTGATACCCTACTACCGGATGGTAGAACGTTACAAATAGGTACCGTTCATAATCTTGGACAGAATTTCTCTAAGGCCTTCGATGTTACTTATTTAACTCCTGAAGGGAAGCATGAGTACATATACACTACTAGTTATGGTATTTCAGAGAGAGTAATAGCCGCATTGATAGGGATACATGGTGACGACCACGGGTTAGTGCTACCTCCTAATGTTGCCCCAATACAGGTAGTAATAATACCTATTTATTATAACGAGGAAGAGAGAAGAGCTGTCGTGAAGGAAGTGGAGGGAGTGGAAGGAGAATTAAAACGTAATGGTATAAGGGTTTACGTAGATAAGAGGGAGGACGTAACGCCAGGTGAAAAGTTCTACTATTGGGAACTTAAGGGGGTACCGCTGAGGGTAGAAATAGGCCCTAAGGATGTTAAGGAGGGTAAGGTAACTCTAGTTAGGAGGGATACCTTAGAGAAATGGTCGGTAAGTAAGGAGGTTCTCCTAATAGAGGTGAGGAAAGCGTTTAGCGTTATACAAAGGGATTTAAGGGAAAGGGCGTGGAAGTGGTTTAGGGAGCGCATAGTTAGGGCGAGCGATCTAGAGAAAGCGTTGAAGTTCATAAATGAAGGGAAGATAGTAGAAATGCCGTGGTGCGGAAGGGGTGAATGTGGGTTAAAAATAGAGGAGAAACTTTCATGTAAGGTATTAGGCGTCGATATCTCCCAAGGGAAGGTAAGCGGAAAGTGTGTACTATGCAATAATGAGGCGAAATATTACGTTAGAATAGCTAAAAGTTACTAGTATTACCTAATAAACATCGTTTTTAAATGTGATGGTGGTATATAAACAGGTGGGTAATATTCAAAAAGTGACCTGCGGTTTATCTCGAATGCTATATCCGTGAGCATTAATTTCCTTACTTCCTCTAGGTCCCTAGTCCTAGCTAATACCCACATTAGCTTAACTAATGCCGTCTCTGGTAACATATCCTCCCCAGGGATAACTCCTATCTTAAGGAGCTCTACCCCCCTCCTATAGACGTTAAGGTTTACCCTTCCCCATATGCATTGGGAGGTTATAACAACAGGTATACCATTTTTTATGGCCTTAGAAAGAGGCTTCAATAACTCCTTCCTAACGTGTCCTAATCCGGTACCTTCAATTACTATACCATGGTAATTACTATCTATTAAGTACTCAATTATACTAGGATCCATACCCGGATAAAATTTTATTAAAGCTACTTTATCATCGAAGCCCTTTAATACCCTTAATTCGTCTACTTCACTTCTGGGCCTATATTCCTTAGTAAGCATGGTCAATCCTCTTTTAGTAACTAAAGCTATAGGGTTACTATTTATCGACCTAAAGGCATCTCTACGGCTAGTATGACATTTCCTTATTTTAGTCCCTCGATGTACCAAACAAAAGGTATCGCCTATACTGCCATGCATAACTACCGTTACTTCGCCAAAGGGAGCGCTTACCCCTATTATAGTAGCTGATAACATGTTAAGGGAAGTATCTGAAGAAGGTCTATCGGATGACCTTTGGGCTCCTACTAAGGTTACCGGTCCAGGTAAGTTCCTTAATATAAAGCTTAAGGCTGCACTAGTATAGCCCATGGTATCAGTACCATGGGCTATTATTACGCCCTTAGCTCCCTTCCTAAAGTAGTAAGCTACTCTTTCAGCTATTAAATCCCAATATTTAGGTACCATATCCTCGCTAAATATGTTTAAAAGCTCTTCCGTCTCCAAATTGGCTATTTCAGCGATCTCAGGTACTAAATCATAAATATCCTCAGGAGATAAGGTAGGATAAACCGCGCCCGTAACGTAATCAACCCTAGAGGCTATGGTACCTCCGGTCCCTACGACGGCTATAAGAGGTAAGCGCTCCTTACCCTTTACGCTTTTTACCTCTGTCCTTCTCCTTTTAAGTCCCTTTTCCACCAATGTTAGCTCGCTTACGTAATCTATGTGAATTCCAATATTATATCCGTTATCTAGCTTTACTACTAATACATCCTTATCGCCGTATTGGGGCCTAGGAAGTAATATTCCCTCTAATATCCTACCCTTATAATGGAACCTAATTCTAGAGAAAATTTCAATACCTTTCTCCTTAAGTAAGGAAGTTATCCTTTCCCCGTAATTACCTATTTCCTCTAAATCATGTGACATGGGTGGGATTACCTAGCTTTAACGTTCATAGGGTAAAGTACCCTCCTCTTAAAGTTCCTCCTATTCCTCCTCTTGGGTATTAAGTTTTTCTTGGGCTTAGGAGGGATCTTTGGGGTGGCGTTCCTTACTTTACCAGCTTTTGTTAAGGAGCCGTGAGATGGCATGTTTTCTTCACCCTATCTTTTATTCACGCTAACTTCTATAAATTTTACTAAGGATCGGGCTCCTCTCCCTCCTTTACAGGTACTCCATTGACTGTACGGGGAGCTAACCAATTTATTACCTTTAGGGGATCCTTGTAGCGTATGATAACGGTTATCGCCCCTAAGGGGCTTTCCCTCTCCGGGAAACTGCAAAAGGAAGCTATGCCTACATATGCTGCTTGTTTATGTAAATAAAATACTATATTATCGCCAAATACGCCTCTCTTTAAGTATTCCCTAGCTGAATCTAATATCCTCTGCCTCCTAAGGGAGAGATAAAGCTTCCTAAGGGCAGATGGTCCTTTCGCACTAGCTACTAATAGCCGTAAATCCCCCCTACGTTCTACCCTTAAGCTAGAAGGGGTAATGAAGTTCTCTAACGCTCTCCTCACCTTTTCTAAATCTTCAGTAGGCCTTACCTCAGCTCTTGCCTCTACTTCCATCATTTATCCTCACCAGTAAGTTCCTTACTATATCCTTTAGCTCTCCTATTTCCTTATCCTCATTTATTATAATTACATCCGCTAATGCTATAACGTTACCTATTCCCAACTTTAATTCCTCTAAGTCCCTCTTAAGGAATTCCCTAAAGTCCCTAGGATCGTCGCTCCTCCTCCTTTCCTTCGCTCTCCTAAACCTCGTCCTGGGGGAAGCGTGGACCGCTAGCACTATTATCCTCCAATCCTTTAAGTTCTCCTTGAAAGTAATTACTTCCTCCCAACTCCTTACCCCATCTACTACTATTTTAGTATATCCCTTGGAAAGTATCTCCGAAAGCTTACTTAAGGTCCTAAGCGCTACTACGTTAGCCCCCTCCCTAGCTCTTAATTCTAATGCTAATTTAGATAAGTTCTCCCTGGTAAGGCTTAACCCCCTCCTTTTAGCCTCCTCCCTAATTACATCGCCCATATTGATTACTATGAATCCTAACGACTTACAAATATCTGCTATTACGCTCTTACCGGAACAAGGCATACCCGTTAGTAATATTAATAACTTTCCTTTACGCACTCCCTTACTACCTCAATTATATCGTCTATATCGGCATCGGTCTTAAAGCCCTTAGTAGAGAAATGAGTAAGAGAACTTTTAAATCCCTCCTCTTTTAATAGGCGTACTATCAATTTAGGCGAGGGTTCATTCACCTTAAGTAGGCGACTTACTTCGCTTACCGTATAAAAATAAGGCGATGAAGTAGTGTACTCCTCATCTAGTATCCTTAATAAGCGTTCCTCGATTTTCCTTAACTTAAACTTCCTATTACTTAACTCCTCTAACATGCTTCTACAGTATTCCCGGTAACCTAAACTGCCTACCCATAAAGGACCGGCAATTAATAACCTACTCCCGCATTTAGGACACATTTTAGCACTCTCATATACAATCCCTTTAATCCAACTTCTCCAAAGGCATTTAGGACAGAACGAAATATAACCTATATTTTCATTTAATACCCTAGAGGCTTCAGTAGCCCCTTCCCTTACTAAGAAGTAAATCCTCAAATATAAGTTCAAGAAGTAAGAGAGGAGCGGTAACGTTACTAGGTCGTAACTAGCCGCTACCCTTACTACGTATCCTATTACTATTCTCAATGCTATTTCATGAGAAAAGGACGATTTAAAAGTTAAAGAGGAATACCTCCTTAAACATTTAAATGGGTAAACGCCGCAGAGTACGGCTAAATCAGTAGCTGTAACGCATAATAACCCACCATCCTTTATCGTTCTTAAAGCGGAGTGTAGGAAAGGGGAAGGCGAACCATATGGATCTATGTCCACTACGTCCATTTTCCCTACTACCTTCCTTATAAAGAGGAATAATTCGTCCGCATCTAAATTAGTTATCCTAACTTTTCCACATAACCCATTTATTTCCGCGTTCTTAGTCATTAATTCTACGGCGTTTTTATTTATGTCATTTAAGTAAGCTAGATTAGCCCCCCTTACTTCTGCAACGTACCTTAACCCCCTTACGCCGGTAGCGCTTAAGGCGTCAACTAGCTCAAATTCCCCTAGATTACGCCTCGCGAAACATTGTAAGAGGAGTACGTCTATATCCCTTACCGCTTCGGCTCTGGGATTATAAAATACGGGGCCCCAGGTAGGATCGAAACGTCCCTCCTTTGCATACCGATCAGGGTCGGGAACTAGTAACTTAATATCCCCCTCCTTAATTAACTTAAGGTACATTAAGGCATGCTAGGAGAGGGCATTAATGCCCTTATGCTTTACCTCTTCTACTTTCCTACCATTCAAGATTAACGCATCTACCCCCACTTCTTCTACTTCGTACTTTAGTCTATTATCCTTAGCTAGAACTATAAATTTAGCCTCTACCTTTCTAGCAAAATCAGACGATAATTCCACCTCTTTAAGCTCTAGGTCATTACCCCATTTTACTTCCTTCAGTATTAATTTATTTTTATCCTTATTTAAAGCTGCAGCTTCAAAGGGGCTCCTCTTAAATAAGGATACCGAAAAGCCCCATTTCTTAAGCGCGAAAGCAATCTTATCCACTAAGCTCCTTCCTGATAAGTTCCTCTTATAAGTAGCTTTAACTGGCTCCGGTTTCCATTTTAAGAAGTTAATGGGTTTAGCTAACTCCTCCCCTAGTACTACTTCTAGCTTAAAAGCTACCTCCGGGGTAGAAGCCATACATCCTCTCTCATACTCGTATATGGCCTTCCTACTAACCCCTATATTATCAGCTAACTCCCCTAACGATAACCCTTTAGCTATTCTCATTTTACGTAATTTCTTCCCATCTATAGTGACGTAAAAGCCCCCTCTTTCAGCGTAAATTAGGGGGTACCTACCCTTAGTTAGCGCCTCCCTTAAGGTACCGTACGTAACCGCATTAATCCTGTATCTCTTGTAAACTACCCCGCCCTCTAGTGATCGATCATTAGTTACTATAAGTGGTGTACTCTGGGTCTTATGAGCTATATCTCTTAACTCGCTAGCTATTGATGAAGTAAAGGAAGTTAAAGTAGAAATGCACTTTACTAATAACGTCTCCTCTCCTCTCTTAGCTACTATATTGAAACAGTACTCTCTACTACTTTTGTAGTATCTTACCTTAAAACCTACGTCCTTTAGAAGCTTCTCTACATCGCTTCGTGGTGATAACCCCATAATCCTCTGAGTTACTTTAAAATGGATCACTTACTTATTTATTTCTCCTCGCTACTACGAAGGCGTGCGCTTTATCGTAAGGCTCTAGATGAACGGTATCTAGTATATTAAAACCTCTCCTCTTTAAGTAATCTATTTCCTCTCTATAGGTTTCCGACGGTTCCTTAGTTACGTCGATACTCATGGCCTTTATAGCTTGTAATGCCCATCCTCCCTCCTTTAAATATGCGTCGCAGTTATCAGCTACTATCTTACTCTGGAAGGGTTGGGCGACGTCGGCATAGATTACATCTACCCCTTCTAGGAAGAACCTATATTTCAACGGGAACCTAGCGTCGGCTAGGATAGGTACTATATTGCCTCTGTACGGGGCTACTTTCTCTAAGAACTCCCTCATCACCCTAGGCGCGAACTCCACGCAGTAAACTCTTCCCTCCTTACCTACTATGTCTGATACGTGACTAGCGGTGGTACCTGTAGCAGCTCCTAAGTAAAGTACTTTGTAACCTGGAGCTATCGGTACTTCACTTGCCCCCTTTAGTATAGCCGCAGCTAGCTTACTCCTATAGGGATTCCATATTCTATATTCTACTCCCTCATAAGTTATTAATTGTTCCCCATATACCCTCCTGCCGGGAGCTAAATTTACCGTAGCTAATTTCTTACTACCATCTTCATATATTACCCAGTAAATGTGCTTGAACTTTTCATGTTCCCTTATTTCTATTACCTCCGACATATTCTACCTCCTCCTTCTTCTCCTTTTAAACCCCTCCCTCGTAATCCTCCTGGGAGGCGGCTTAGCGTAAAGTTTCTTAACCTCCTCTATTCTATTTTCCAATTCTCTCTTTAGGATATCGGCTTTATATTCACCGGTAAATGCATCTATCCTAGCTGCTATAGCTAACTTAGCGGCTAAGGCTCTAGCTATCTTTCCCCTTTGCCACCTAGGAGACCTAAATATAGCTGGGTAAGTAAATATTACCCCATGTTTAGGAGGTTTACTACCGGTTCTTAAAGCCCTAAAGAGAGCCTTTTCCGCTCCCAGTACCTGAATGGTACTAGCTGGTAAGGTAGCTAATCTCTTTAACCCTCCGGCTAGAGCTATCAACCTGGCTCCCAGCAAGCTACCAACTAATCCCTTTATATTAGGGGCCACATCCTCCATGGCTTCATCTATGTATTTCTCCAGTTCGCTCCTAAGTTCGTACAGCTTAAGGGCTATAGATGAAACCATCCTTATTACGTTCATATCAAAATCCGCTAGATCTGCGCCTATGCTTTCCTTAGCTAAATTTACGATCCGCTCGGCTCTCCCTCTCTTTAATCCTAATTCCATTAACTTTTCCACGCTAAAATTATCCCTTTTACCTATATTATATACTATATTTATATAGGTTTTATGATCCCTTACCTCCTCATTTAACTCGGGGAAATGTAAACTATACCATTCTCTTATTCTTGAAGCGTACAAATTAATGGTCTTATCAGTTTCATCTAGCGAAGAAATAGCCTGCGCTATAAATAGATCCCTCTCCCTAACTGCTTCCTTTACTCTAGCTTTTGAGAATATAGATGCGGTCTCCCTAACCGTGCGGAAGAAATCCTCAGGTTTAATGCCTGTCTGATTTAAATAACTATTTAAGTTACGTCTGAATTCAGCAGCTATAGGGCATGGGGATTCAACGCTTACATTAAGATTAGGGTACTGAGAAATTAAGCCCTTCGCTACCTCCTCCTCCTCTACTATTACGGTAGCATCCTTTAGATACGCTATATTTCTAGATATCAGCTCTTTAACCTCCTCTGGAATTACCCCTTTAAGGTAGTTGCTTAACTTCTCGGCTACTTCCTCAGGGCTCCCAGTGAATAATATCTTATCTTTTACTTTACCTTCCTCATCGAGCAGAAATTCCCCTAAGACGCAATCGATTAAATAATACCTACTTTTCCTCATTTCGTTCTTCATATCCTACTAATTTATTTAAAATTATCGTCTCTCACATTAGTTAGACGGAGAGTTAAACCTTTATTCTTAACCAATCTTCAGCTACCATTACCTCACCTTCAAACGATAATTTAGCCTCTGAAAGTAGTTCTCCCTCTTTTCCTTCATATCTTGGACTTATATGTACTAAAATTAATTTCTTCGCATCGGCAAAGGAAGCTATCTCGCCGGCTTCTAATGCCGTAGTATGACCGTTCTCCATAGCTTTTAGGTAATGCCTAGAGCTGAAAGTAGCCTCGTGGATTAGTAAATCTGCCCCTAAGGCTGCCCACATGAGCTTAGAGTAAGGCCTAGTATCACCACTATATATTATTTTGACTCCCCTCCTTTTACCCTCTGTTACCTGGAAAGGTTTAATTATCCTGCCGTTAGATAACTTTACACATATACCTCTTTGAAGTTCCTTCCATAAAGGTCCTTTAGGTACCCCTAATTTAATGGCCCTCTCCGGTAGGAATCTACCGGGCCTATCTGCCTCCTCCAATACGTAGGCGTAACAAGGTACTGTATGCTTCACTTTAACAGCTATTACCCTATAGTCCCTCCCCTCTAGGACAGTGATCCGCTCGCCCTCCAACTCCAAGACTTTAATCCCGTAACCTACCTCGTGATAGGTCATGTAAAGGTTTTCGTTAACGAATTTCATAATACCTTTAGGTCCTATAAGGGTTAATTCCTTATTTCTCCCTAATAAGTCCAAAGACATAAGTAGTCCCGGTAACCCTAGTACGTGATCGCCGTGTAAATGGGAGATGAAGACCTTAAGCTCCCTATTTACTCCTAATCCGCCCCAAGTAAAACCGTTTTGGCATCCCTCTCCACAATCGAAGAGCAGTATCTCCCCTTCCCTCCTTACGGCTATGGAAACGGTTTTCCTCTTCCTAGTGGGCATAACGCCTCCACTACCTAGGAATATTACCTCCATGGCTCTTTCCTCACCATTATTATCTCCCTTATGAGCCCACTATGTATCTTTACCCTATGTCTTTCAGCGACCTTAAGGTCTTTCGGCAATTTAAAGGTCCTATCAATTAACGAGACAGGGATTACTACTACTGCGCAACCCTTATCCTTTAAGAGGTATCTTACTAAGGAGGGGAGGCGAGAGAATATTTCATTAGGGTTTCTACCGTGAGTAGAGGAAGTCCTCCCGTAAGGGGGATCGGTGATTAGTTTATCCGCCGATTTAGCTCTTAAAGGTATGTTAAAGGCATCCGCCCTTACTGTACCTATTACCTGTACCTCATAATACTTAAGGTTCCTTAACCCTCCCCTTACCATCCTCTTATCTATATCTATTCCCAATAGATTCGCCCCTACTAGCCCGGCTTCTATTAGTATAGACCCAGTACCGAAGAAAGGATCTACTACTAATTCCCCCTCCTTGACCCTGGCGATATTTACTAGTGCTCTCGCTAACCTAGGGTCGAAGGAACTAGGATGGAAGAACGGCTTCTTCCTCGCTCTCCTATTTTCATACCCCCCTCTATTGCCTTCAGCTATTAACGGGCCGAAGAGGAATTTATCCGTAATTACCCCTACTAACTTTACCTTAGGGTTAGTGAGGTTTACTTTTACTCCCTCCCTTCTAACGATTATCTCCCCTAGAATCCTCTCAAGTTGCGGGCTAGCTAAGTCGTCTATTCTGCGATTACCCACCCTCCTAACCCTCACGGCTATACTACGTCCTCTTAGCTCTGAAAGGTCTAAAGATTTAAGGTTCTCAGTTATCGTTTTCAATTCAGGTTCGCATACTAACCACTCTTTACAACAGAAGTGTAGCATGCTACATCGTTTTGCCAAAAGAGTGCATGGATCCTCCTCGGTCTTAATCCTCATAACTTGAGGTAATACCTCTAGTACTTCGTAATGGATACCTAAAGCCTCAAGAGCTCCCATTACTTCAGCATAAGGTAAAGTAGCATGTTCGCCCGAAAGTAGAAGGAAGTAATTACCCATTGGTAACCTTATTTCTACTCTTTACTGCTACCTATTAAATTAAACTCTACCAGTAGCTTAAACTCGTCAAGCGATAACCTTTCTCCTCTCTTATACTTATCGTATATTTCCTCGGCTTTCCTCCTCAACTCCTTCCTCCTTTCATTTAAAGCTAACGAAATCTTCTTAGCCTTAAGTAATAATGATACCCTGCGTATTTCCTCTACTATTTCTTTCCTCCTATTCCTTAACTTTATATAAGTTGAATGTCTCTCATCCGCTTTAGCTTTTACCTCATCCCTCTCTAGCATTTTCTCCTTTATCTTTTCATTTAATTCCTCTATCCTCTTCTTTAACTCCTTAATCATATCTAAATCCTTCATAGAACTTTCGTATAATTCCCTCATTTCACTTCTTATATTATTTAATAAATCTGTTAATTCACCTATACGTTTTCTAAAATATTCTATTTTCTCTTCGTACTCTCTTAATTTTGATAATTTAGCTATTTTAACCTCTAATCTGCTGATTTTCTCTATATATATCTTCTCCCTTTCAAGTGGTAAGGATGATGTCTGGTATTCCCACTCTAACTTCTCCAGTTCTTCCTTTAATTCCTCTAAACCTTTACGAACTCCTATTCCGCTCTTTAACTCTTTAGAAGCTTTAATTAATGTTTTTATCTCCTTCTTTAACTGTCTTAACTCCTCTTTTACCTTCTCCTTTAGTTGCTTCCTCTCCATTAGTGTACTTACTTTCCTCCTCCTCTTCTCCCTTAACTCCTTCAATCTTTGAACTAAGTTCCTAGCTTCATTCTTCATCTCCCTAATTTCCTTAGAAAGTTCCCTTAACCTTTCGTTAAATTCATCCCTTAAGTTCCTCTGTTTTAAAGCCTCCTCCTCTACCCTCCTTAACTCCTCCTGTAACCTCTTAAGTTCCTCCATTTCTTCTAGGGCCATGGAACGACCCTAACTTACGATAATTCTCGCATCTATTACTTTGGCGCCTTTCTCATATACGAACACGGGATTTAAGTCCATTTGACTTATTACCTTAAGCTCCTCTACCATCCTAGAAACCTTCAATATTATGTCCACGAGGCTATCTATATCCGCTGGTTTCTGCCCTCTATAACCCATAAGTATTGGATATCCTTTAATATCCTTGATCATGTCCTTAGCATCATCTACGGTTAAGGGGGTAATCCTAAAGGATACGTCCTTAAGTACCTCTACGAAAACCCCCCCTAATCCGAACATTACGGCATGGCCGAATTGCGGATCCTTAATGCAACCTACTATCGTTTCTATACCTTGGGGGGCCATTTCCTGTATTAACATCCCATATATCCTAGCGTTCGGCTTATATTTCTTGACGTTCTCTATAATCTTCCTAAAACACTTCCTAACTTCCTCCTCATTTTTCACCCCTACTATAACGCCTCCCGCATCAGATTTGTGTAATATATCTGGGGATACTATCTTCATTACTATCGGGAAACCTATTCTCTTAGCCTTCTCTACGGCCTCATCTTCATCCTTAGCTACGTCAAAAATGGTGACCGGTATGCCGTAAGAAGCGCATATTCTCTTAGATTCCGGCTCCAAGAGCACCTTTCTCCCTTCCTTCCTCGCTTTCTCTATTATTTCTAAGGGTTCCAAAGGATCACCCTTCCTCTCCCCTAGAATCCCTCATCCTTCCAATCGCATTCTCGTATATAAACCTTGGCTAACTTTACTTATACCTCCCGACCCCTTTAGGTACCTCAAAATTCGGTTAATCTTCCCCTTTAATCCCTTAATTTAAGTAAGTATAGCAAGTGCGGTAAGAGCGGCCCTATTAACATATTGATGGCTAATTTTACGGCATTAACGGAACCCGGTAAGCAAAAGATAACCTTATCCCTACTAATACCCGCTATAGCTCGTGATAATATAGCTAAGCTACCTACTTCTCGATAACTCAAGTACCTAAATATCTCACCGAAACCAGGTAATATTTTATCTAATAGAGGAGTTACGGCCTCTATAGTTACGTCGTCACTAGTAAGGCCGGTTCCCCCTATCGTTATTATTATATCTATTTTACTATCATCTATTAACCTCCTTATTTCATCTCTTATCCTGCTTACTTCGTCCGGTAGGATTTTCCTAATTACTACGTTATGTCCTAAATTCCTTAATTCACGCTCTGCTATATCTCCGGATGGATCGTTTACCTGAAGTCCCCTCATTAAGTCATTGTATCTAGAAGTACTTATAGTTAAAATAGCGAAATTCGCCTTATCGCGGTAAACTTTACCCCTATCCCCTTCGATAGGACTCCCCAGCGTTAAGTAGATTGGCGGGCCCGCGGGGATTTGAACCCCGGACCTGCGGCTTAGGAGGCCGCCGCCCCATCCTGGCTGGGCTACGGGCCCGAGATCATATATTATTCTAAATAATATAAAAATTTCCGCATGAAAAATAATCGAAGTAATTAAGCTAATTGCTTAATGCTCTTAAAGCATTAATATCGTTAACCCAGATTTAGTATCATAGGTGAATATTAATGGGCAAATTCGAATTCCTGGATCATCCCTCGGACGCTTATATAGCTGCTTACGGTAGGGATCTAAAGGAAGCCTTCGAAAACGCGGCTTTAGCTATGTTCGAGGTTATGACTGATACCAAATCCGTTAAACCGGTGAGGAAGGTTGAGATAAGGGTTAATGGATATGATTTACTTTCATTACTCTATAACTGGCTTGAAGCCCTACTCTACCATTACGGCGTTCAAAACCTAGTGTTCTCGAAATTTAAAGTGAATTACATTAAGAAGGAGCGTGATGCTTACGTACTTAAAGGGGAAGCTTGGGGGGAGGAATTTGATCCATCTCGGCATGAAGCTAGGGTAGAGGTAAAGGCAGTTACCTATTCCCTAATGGAAGTGAAGGAGGGGAGGGGGGGCATTATCTTAAAGTTTGTACTAGACATATAGTGGCGCCGGGGGTGGGATTTGAACCCACGACCACCCGGTTAACAGCCGGGTGCTTTAGGCCCTTCTACCCGCTGAGCTACCCCGGCGTATGTAATATCTGCTTACTCCTCTAAAAAAGTTAACTTAACTTAATTAAAGAGTATAAGTTAATTAAGTAGGAGCTCTAAGATTAGGCATGGGTTATAGAGGTGATTAAATAATGTCATCCCGGATACCCCTAAAGCGGGTAGGGGATTACGTATGGGAGATACCTAAGAGCTACAGAAAGGGCATGAAGGTACCGGGTAGGGTTTTTGCCGATGAAACCCTCTTGGAGAAAATGAAATCTGACCTTACCCTACAGCAGTGCGCTAACGTAGCTCACCTACCTGGAATATATAAGTACTCTATAGTACTACCGGATGGGCATCAGGGTTATGGCTTCCCTATAGGGGGAGTAGCAGCCTTTGATGCAGAGGAAGGGGTCATAAGTCCAGGAGGAGTAGGTTATGATATAAATTGCGGAGTAAGGGTTCTAAGGACGAATTTACACGAGAAGGATGTAAAGCTGTACTTAGATAAATTAATAGCTACATTATTCCGTATGATACCTTCAGGAGTGGGATCTACTGGCAGGATATCCTTAAGCGTTAATGAATTAGATAAGGTACTGAAGGACGGCGTAGAATGGGCTATAGCTAACGGTTACGGTTGGGATGAAGATCAGGAGTTTATAGAGGAAAGGGGGGTTATGGATGCGGCCGATCCCGATAAAGTTTCAAACGCGGCCAAAAGTAGGGGTAGGAACCAATTAGGTACCCTAGGTAGCGGTAACCACTTCTTAGAAGTACAGGTAGTTGATGAAATATACGATCCTAGGGTAGCTAAGGAATTGGGTATACATGAAAAAGGGCAGATAACGGTTATGATTCATACCGGTAGTAGGGGATTAGGACATCAAGTCTGTAGTGATTATTTGAAGGTAATGGAGAGAGCAGTACGTAGGTACGGGATAGAATTACCTGATAGGGAGCTAGCCGCAGTACCCGTTACTAGTAGGGAGGCGGAGGATTACTTTTCTGCTATGGCGGCAGCAGCTAACTTCGCATGGACTAATAGGCAAATCATAATGCATTGGACGAGAAAAGCTTTCGAAAAAGTATTTAATAGGAGTGCAGAGGACTTAGAGATGGAACTGATATACGATGTAGCACATAATATAGCTAAATTAGAGACGCATAAGGTAGACGGGGGTTACAGGAAGGTTTACGTACATAGGAAGGGAGCTACTAGGGCCTTCCCACCCGGTCATCCTCAGGTACCCACTAAGTACCGTAGTTTAGGTCAACCCGTACTAATACCTGGATCTATGGGTACTGCATCCTATATACTTATAGGCTCACCTAGGGCTATGGAGTTAACTTTCGGCTCTACGGCCCATGGAGCGGGGAGGTTATTAAGTAGGGCTCAAGCTACTAGGACGTATAGAGCTACTAAAGTGGAGGACGAACTTAAAAGGAGGGGGATTTTGATAGCTGCTGCTAGCAGGAGAGTTATCGCTGAAGAGGCTCCAGGGGCTTACAAGGACGTAGATAGGGTAGTAGAGGTAAGCCATAGGGTAGGTATCGCTAGGAAGGTGGTAAGGTTAAGGCCTATAGCTGTAACTAAAGGTTAAGCCCCTTCAAACGAACTCCTTAAGAGGGGATACCGGCTTTTACCCATAAAGCCGTTAAAGCGTTAGAGGCCCCTCCTCTTAGTAGCGGGTAAGTGCACTCGGAGAATAGGAACTGGGTTAAACCCTCATCTAGCGTAATGTCGTTATATAACATGGATTCGAAGTAACCGATGGCTTCCTCTAAGGGTGCTGTTGAAATCAATTGAACACCTAATAATCGCCTCGCCTCCCTATCCCCTATTAACTTTAAATACGCTTCATTACCACGTAATTCGTCGCATCTAATTCTAGTACTCATGAAGCCTCTTAGGTTTGCAACTTCGCTCGCCTTGAGGCCTATACTTAATGCCCTTATGTTACTTAACCGGAAGAAGATCCTCCTTACGTAACCCTTAACCTTTAGCTCTAAACCTCCTAATCTAATTCCAGCTATTAAAGCTCTTCTATAACCCAGCCCTAGGTCCTCTAAAATTTCCTCTCTCCCGGTTAGTAAATCCTTTTCCGTTTTTAGTTCTCCGAAGTCTATCCTCTTTACTCCCTTGCTGGGAGGTAATTTAAAATCGGGGACGTTCCTCCTTAACTTTAACGAGGCTTTAGGGCCATTAAGCGATATCCCCTCTTCCTTAAGGAGCTTCGTAACGTACGCTAACATATCGTTATCAAAATATTTCGTTATATTTCTCAACCTTAAGGAAGTGACCTTCACTCCAAGATCTATTAATCCCTGAGCTAATAAAGTAACTTCAGGCAAGTACCCTTCTAGTCCTACCTCCCTTACTTCCGCTATTTCCTCCTTAAACTTAAGTAGGTCATCGATTTTATCCAGTCTGTACTCATTAACCCTGTCGTCTCTAACCCACGTAAGTACTCTAATCCAAGTTTTCTCTAAACCCACTTTATCGAAATTAAATTCATGTAAATACTCCCTACCTACCCTCACTCTTAAAGCTACCTCCATAAGATCCTTACCTCCTAAGGTTAATGAGGAGGTACTTATTCTATCGGCTAAGAAAGCCGGTAAGGAATCGTAGATTATACCATCACCATGGAGGATTAGCAATATTTTAGAACGCGGAGACACCCTTCTAGCCCAAACGGCAGCTATGTACGATGAAGCTGTTACCCCTATTATACCTATGCTTTCCATATTTTTACTAAGCCTGAATAAGTTAATAAGGGATATTCTAGTTGAAGGTCATCGATGATGAAAAGCGGGCTTAGCGAATGAGTGAAGAAGCCCGCATAAGCTGATAACAGCGACCTTATTAATTACCTTTTAAGCACGTTATATTAGTGGATATGTACCAACTAGGCTTAGTAGGCAAACCCAATACCGGTAAAACTACGTTCTTCTCAGCTGCTACTTTAGTTGACGCTAAAATAGCTCCCTATCCTTTCACTACGATAGAACCCAATAAGGGAGTAGGCTACGTAAGGGTGAAGTGTGTATGTCGGGAATTCGAGGTAAGGGATAACCCTAGGAACTCTATATGTATAAAGGGTGAGAGGTTCGTACCAGTAGAGGTAATAGACGTTGCGGGATTAGTACCGGATGCTTGGATGGGCAGGGGATTAGGTAATAAGTTCTTAGATGAGTTGAGAAGGGCTAATGTACTTGTCCACGTAATAGATGCCAGCGGTAGTACCGATAGCGAAGGTAAGCCCGTAAGGCCTAATACGCACGACCCCCTAGAGGACGTAAAGTTTTTAGAGAGGGAAGTGGACATCTGGATGTACCAGATAATTAAAAAGGATTGGGATAAACTTTCGCGTAGCGTAGAGAGCGGTAGGCTAAGCTTAGTTAAAGTATTAGCTGAGAGGTTAAGCGGTTTAGGAATTAGCGAATCTCATGTAATGAAGGCTTTAGAGGAGAGCGGATTAGGAGGAAGAAAACCCAGTCTATGGAGCGGGGAGGATTTACTGACATTTACCTCCTATGTGAGGAGGATTTCTAAACCGATGATAATAGCAGCGAATAAGGCCGATAGAGACGAAGCCGTAGACAACATAAAGAGGCTTAAGAGGGAGCTAAAGGACGAGTATTACGTTATACCTACTAGTGCCGAGGCCGAATTAGCTTTAAGGAGGGCGGGGGCAACTGGCATAATAGAATACTTACCTGGCGATGGCACCTTTAAGGTTTTAAAGGAGGAGAAGTTAAGTAAAGCCCAACTTAGAGCGTTAGAGTATATAGAGGAGAAGGTCTTAAAGAGGTGGGGTTCAACGGGAGTACAAGAGGTAATTAACGTAGCCTTCCTTAAGTTATTAAGAATGATAGTAGTATTCCCGGTAAGCGATGAAAATTCCCTTACCGACCACGAAGGTAGAGTACTACCTGATGCTTTTTTAGTGCCTCACGGTACTACGGTAAGGGATTTCGCTTACCTTATCCATACCGAAATAGGGGAGAAGTTCATGTATGCTATAGACGTAAGGAGTAAGAGGAGATTACCTGCTAACTATTTACTTCAACATAGGGACGTTATAAAAATAGTGGTTAGGAGATGAGAACGGTACTTAAGAGTAATTACGCTATAGAGGTAATTAACTTAAGCTTTAAGTATGAAGGAACGGAGGAATATGCGTTAAATAATGTAAATCTAAGAATTAAGGAAGGCGAATATGTTGTAATTACGGGTCCTTCTGGAAGCGGTAAAAGCACCCTATGTAGGACTCTAAATGGTTTAATACCTCACTTTTATAGGGGTCATATGGAAGGCGATATAAGGATCTTCGGAATAAGTACTCGTGCGAAGCGTACCCATGAATTAGCAAGATTAGTAGGCATGGTATTTCAAGAGTCCGAGAATCAATTATTCCTTTCAAGTGTGGAGAGGGAGATAGCTTTCGGTTTAGAAAACTTAGGCTTACCTAGGGATTACATACGTAAAAGGGTAAAGTGGGCTTTAAGGAATTTTAAATTAGAGGGGCTTAAGGATAAAGCTCCTTATGAGCTTTCAGGTGGTCAACAGCAAAAAGTAGCCATAGCTTCTGTAATGGCTATGTCCCCTAGGATATTAGTATTAGATGAACCTACCTCTAATCTAGATCCCTTAAGTGCTTTTGAGATAATTGCCTTGATACACCAAGTAAATAAGGCTATGGGAGTGACGGTGATTTTAGTTGAACATAGGTTAGAGCTGGCCCTAAAATACGCTACTAGATTAATTTTAATGAAGGAAGGTAGGGTAATAACCGACGGAGATCCTAGGGAGGTAATAACGAGCAAGGAAGCTAGAAGTTTAGGTATAGGTATACCTAAGGTGGTAGAAGTATATAAGAGGTTAAAGGAGGAGGGGATAGAATTACCTCGCATACCCTTAAGTAGCGAGGAGCTCGCCTTAGGAGTTAGGGGGTGCTTAGCGACATATGGCAGTAGCTATCGAGGTTAATGACCTATACTTTTACTATGAACGGGGAAAGTACGTGCTAAAGGGGATAAACCTTACTGTAAGAGATGGTGAAATGGTAGCTATCATGGGTAATAATGGTGCCGGGAAGACCACTTTAATTAAGCATTTTAATGGCCTGCTTAAGCCAATACGTGGTAGCGTTAAAGTAAAGGGAAGGGACACTAAAGGCTTAAGCGTTGCTGAGTTAGCTAGAACGGTGGGATTAGTCTTCCAGAATCCCGATCACCAACTTTTCGCTGAAACCGTAGAGGAAGAACTAGCCTTCGCTTTAAGGAACTTCGGTTACCCTGAGGATATAGTTAAACGGAGGGTAGAATGGGCGCTAACGTTAATGGATTTAAGGAAGTATAGGCATAGATCTCCTCTTTCCTTAAGTGGCGGTGAGAGGAAAAGGGTAGCCATAGCTTCCGTGCTCTGTTATGACCCGGAAATAATAATCTTCGATGAGCCTACCATAGGGCAGGATTACTATCAAAAGCAGAAGATAGCTCAATTATTAAGGATGCTATCAAGGCAAGGTAAGACGGTAATAGTAGTTACTCACGACGTGGAATTTGTAGCTGAGAATTTCGAAAGGGTAATAGTCATGGCTGACGGTAAGATAGTAGCTGATGGTAACGTGAGGGAGGTCCTAACGGACCCCGAAGTAATATCTAAGAGCAATCTATTACCCCCTCAAGTAACGCATTGTGCTTGGTTATTAAAGGACGTAGGTATATCACCTAAGCTTATAAAGGTAAGTGAATTAGTGAAGGAGATAACGAGGTTATTTCATGAGCATAAGGGTATTTGAAGGCTTTAAATTTAAGCCCAAGGATACTTACTTCTATAAATTAGATCCTAGGGTTAAAATGAGCTTCTTAATCGTATATTCAATCCTTACTTTATACTTTTCTACTGTAGTACCCCTCTCGATATTATTCCTATTTTCGGTCGTGATAGTTGTATCTAATAGAGTAGCTAAGGAATGGGGGAGGACTTTAAGAGCGGTAGCTCTACTTTCCCTTGTAATATTCTCCTTTAATTTATTATTTGGGGCTAAAGGGAATAAGTTAAATTACGCTAGTTCCATGACTTTAAGGTTCCTAACCTTGACTAGTTTCTTCTCTATCTTCTTCTTAACTACTACTCCAGAGGAATTATCGGAGGCTTTGCTTTTAATAGGGATCCCCTACGAATATACGTTTATGTTTATGATGGCTATGAGGTTCATACCTACGTTAGCTAGGGATTTCCAGACCATAATAGATGCTCAGAGGAGTAGGGGACTTGAACTAGAGAAGGGTAACTTCGTTCAAAGAGCTAGGAAATTATTACCTTTACTAATCCCCCTAATAGTGCTTGAGATAAGAAGGAGCGTATTAATAGCGGAGGCCTTAGAGGCTAGGGGTTTTGGTACATCGGCTAAGAGGAGTACCTTAAAGGAGTACAGGCTTAGTAAAGTCGACCTATACTTATTATTCCTCACGATTACTTTCGCTACATCGTTAATCTTAAGCAGTAAATTACCTCCTTACTCTGAAATCATGAATTATAGATTGCCGGAATTAGTACCGTAACATAGTCTTTTCAGGCTAAATACGTAAGCTTTATAGCCTTTACCCATAAATATTAAAGTGCATTAGCCCGGTGGTGTAGCGGTCAAGCATGGCGGGCTTTGGACCCGCTGATCCGGGGTTCGAATCCCCGCCGGGCTACCAATTCTCCTCATCCCTCTTATGGGGTTGCGGAAGCTTCCCTTAATCTATTTAGCAATCTAAATATCTCCTCCTTATAGCCCTCTCTTTTTCTACTTATCTCCGATGCTTTACCCTCATAATTCTTCTTAGTTATGGCACCTCTAAGGGCATCATAGGCTAGCGCTTCCATCTGGTACGTTAACCTCTCCAAGTAACTTTCAGCGTACTTAAGCCTACCTATAATGCTACCTATACTAGGCAATAAGTTACCTAATTTCTCTAAGTCCTTACCATATTTTCCCGTTATATACTTTAACTCGTCTGAAGCTTTTTTACGCCACAATCTATAGGCGTTACGCGCTATCTCCCCTTTAACTAACCTACGCGACTCCTCTACTATCTCTTCTAGGATTTCTACCTTTCTACTGTAGTACTCTACAACCGAATCCAGTAGCTCCCTCTTAGCTAATATTTCAGGCGCTTTAACAGGCTTCTCCTTCTTCATTAAAATTGCATAAGCTATCAAAGGCGTTGCGACTATTACTAACACCATTATAGCCTTTAAATAACCTATGTAGTTTACAGAGGGGGAGATGGAGTACTCTAGCTTAATCTGATAATTGGCCGTGTTATTGTAAGGTATAAGTAAGCTATCATAGATAGCCTCAGAACCGTTGGTTACGATTCTACCACCCGGAGCCTTGTTAATCCTCCCTCTTACCTTTATTACACCCCTTGCCTTTAGGACAGGATAACCGGTATAGTAACCTAAGGGTACGGTCCTGCTACCCTCTATCCTATAGGATACTCTCAGATAGGTTAGGTCACCTGGCCTACATGAAGCCATTAAGTATACCTTCAAGACTGTATGGTTTCCCTCCCCTCTCACAAAGTATCCTCCCGTTGAGAGTCCCTCCCTATACTCCCAC
>Ga0190312_1000074_pt1 | contig 38741 bp, 35 predicted proteins | sample 487007910_MG_FD_165046 | JGI IMG/M metagenome (GOLD analysis project Ga0190312, IMG submission 165046) | Hydrothermal vent sediment bacterial communities from Southern Trench, Guaymas Basin, Mexico - 4870-07-9-10_MG | ecosystem: Environmental > Aquatic > Marine > Hydrothermal vents > Sediment ... | reverse complement strand
CTTTTAATACCGTTAAGTATCTTTCCTTGATGTATTTGTATGCTTTTTCTACAACATCTATGTAGTCCTTTATCATTTTTCGAAGTTCTGTATGTTGTAGTCCTAAGTCTTTTGCTAGTAATTCTGCTTGCTCTACATTGGTTGGTATCATTATTTCTAGTTCAAACGGATTCATGGGTGGTTTTATTCTCGTTAGCTCTTTTTCTAATTCTTTTGTAAGTTTCTTCCAGGGAGGGATTTCGTCGAGAAGTGCATATGTCTGGTTATAGGTGGTTAATAGGTCTACATATGTTTCGTATAGTTCACCTAGAGTTGTACTAGAAATAATCCTACGACTATGCTGTAAAATGGATTCTATGTACATTAGATGGTCTGTCAAGTATTTTCTTAGATAGTTAGGGTCTGTATAAAGAGATGCTTTATGAACGATAAGATCTAATATTTCATTTAGGTAGAACATATCTCCTCTATTTAAGTCGAGCTTAGGTCTAGGATTGGTTGTACTGAATTCTTCATAGTTTCCAATGCTTCTTGAACCTCTTCCGTATCTTCCATATGCGAGTCCAGCTATGGTTAGATTTGTTGAACCATAGTATTTCCCATGGTAGATTATCCTTTCTGAGAAACATACATGATAGAATATGAGAAACTTTGCATGGTTCAAGAATTCTCGTTTGGGATCATAAACCACGGTATAGCATTTATCTCTGAGAAAATCTATTGCTTGTTCTTGTAAAGATTTCATTCGCTCTGGAAACTTTGATGGTGCAGTGGTTCTAACTAAACATATGAAGTTTCTTGGTGATAAGTTAACGAGGTTATGGATTTCATCTAATAACTGGTTACCTCTATAAGCAACTCTAGGCGAGATTACGAGGCTTGAAATATAAAGTATTGCTATAGCATCATGATGCTGGCGAACACAATTACTAAACCTATCTCTAATAAACATGATCATGTTCCATAAGCTTCTAAGCGCATTATCTGAATCAGGATACTTTATGAACACTATAACATCCCTCGTTGATAGAAAATAACACATCTATATAAAAATGTTAAGTGATGGCGGAGTTGTATGCTTCCTTGGCTTCCTCATATAAGACCCAAGTCATGCTTTGTGATCAGCACTCAAGACCACTATCATCAACCCTTCTACAAGGGGCTTCAATACTCCCGAGTTCATCATCCAAGAACTAGTCTCTTGCTAGAGAGATATATTTCTTAGTGTTTTAGAATAATTTATGGTAAAGAATTAAAACTCTCCACTCTATAAATTAACCAAGGTAGTAGATGCGGCGGTCGTCTAGCCTGGACTAGGACGCCGGCCCTCCAAGCCGGAGATCCCGGGTTCAAATCCCGGCCGCCGCATTAATCCTATGTATTCTCTACCTTGTCTCTGTAGGAAGTTATCCACAATCATTTCTGCTAATTGTTTTAATTGTGACCTTTTAAACACTCTATTGGCTTGGTTAACTATTAACCCTGCTTTAAATGCTTGATACGTTCTTACTATTTCCTCAAGACTACCAATGTATTTGACTACATACTTGTTTCTCGTTAACCTAATATACTCATAGACGTAGAGATGACCCTTTACACGTTTAACCATGAGACCCATAGAGAATCACCTAAGTCTTTTTATTCTTCTCCTAGAAGCTTCTCAATATCGGTAATAATCTTAACTAATTCATAGAACTTAGGCTTAACCTTTACACGAATACCCCTAGCTTTCACCATTGAAGCTCTAGTTTTGATAAACTCTACATCTATAAGGCCGTGTTCACATGCAAACAATAGATACTTGTATAGAAGACCCCAGCTAATACTACATGTTCTAACAATATCGGATACCCTGGTTAGCTTGTTTTCCTCAATACATTTAACTAAGCTAATCATTCTCATAACATCTATTCCAGCTATATAGAACTTTAACTTATAGGACTTAGTCATCTCGCTCACCTATACTAGATCTAGTAAACAACCATATATAATACTTTCTCATTTTGAGAGAGAATTATTTAACTGAAACCCATATTTTCTCCTAATGTAGTCCTTTAACAATCTGTATATCCTATCTAGAACATCATCACCAGGTAAAAGTATTTCAAGTTGATCTTTACTATAGTAGATACGAACATAGCTCTTTAAGTCCTTATATGTCTCTATTTGGTAATATAAAAGAGAGACATTGGTTACAAAACTAACTAAGAACAAGTCTATTAACACCTTTTTCAAATATTCCCCATAGTCTTCAAAAAATCTAAGTACACCTGTTAGGAGATCCTGATTAGAGATTAGTCTTGATAAAAAGTCAAATAGGAAGCAATCTACTCTCACAGATTCTTCAAATACTTCTAGACCTACTCTATAGCTATGTTTTAAGTCCTTTTTAGTGAATAATGGAGAGTAATATTTAGTAAGCTCATTTAAGACATACTCCTCATTTACCTTAAGTTCTCTAAGGAACACCCTTGTATGATCCTTACTCCACTCAAATAAGACTTTAATAGATGGTGTTTCAACATGAAGGGGGACAGACCATTTAGGATCAGTTCTCCAGCTTTTATCATATAGAAAATCATAGTAAGACGGGTAATTCCATAGTGAGATTATAAATAAGAGACCATCCATTTCATACTTCTTTTCAAGAGAATATGCAATAAGCAGATCTATATCTTTATCTCTATCAGTATTAGAGAAAACTGTAAAAAGTTCTCTATAGCCTTCTATAGTAATATCTACTTTGTTTTTCCACTTTTCCTTAGTCTTCTTAATTAATCTATGGTCTAGTAGTATAGGCAAAATTCTATATAGTATAACCCTTATGGATTGTAGGGATTCACCTGTATATTTACTTATAAATTTAGCTAAACTATATATTGTCATAGGACCTTCTAAAGCTAGGCTAAGGAGAACTTGAGCTATACGTTTATTCCTATCCACTCTCACTATATCTACTCACCTAAAAGGACTGTAACTTAAAGCACCAGAGTATGTAACCTTACTAATAAATATATGTTACATATTATAAAAGTATTTGGGTGAAATTAAAATGGTGGCAACTAAAATTAGAGAAATTTATACTTTTGGCCCTAGGAAGGTAAGTAGGATTGGTAATCAAGTAGCGGTTTATCTACCAAAGGAGCTGAAGAAGCTACAAGGTAGAAAGGTGATAGTTACGATTCATGTCATAGACAACTAAGCTATAAAAGGGAAGACAATGGGGGGCAATAATTTAGCTAAACAGGTAGTTAAAATTAATGGTTATAACACTTTAGGCATAAAAGTGGACTCTAGGTACTATATGATCTATAGACAGTACTTATCTAGAGCTGCTGTTAGCTATATACAAGATATTTTACGTAAAGCATTTTATGAGTTAGTTGAGCAATTTTACAAGGGAGAAATAAAGCCATTACCAGAAGAAAATAAAGATACCCCTATACACATAAATCTCAATATCCAACCAGCCATTAGAAAAACCTATACAGATAACAATCTTGATCCAGAAACACTAAAGATCGAGAATGAAACGTTAAAGAGACAAGTGAAAGAACTTAAAAATACTATAAAGCTATTAGATGAAGAGAACAAAAGGTTAAGAGAAGAAAATGAAGAATTAAAGAAACAATTAAGGGAAAAAGAACAGTTATTAGAAGAGATAAAGGCTGAGATAGAAAATCGTGAGTGTATAGATATAAAGAAATACGAGAAAGTAAGAGAACAAGCTGAATTATATAGGCAAGTTCTTAAGAAGCTATTGGACATGCATCCAGAAGTTTTTGAGGAATATAAACAAATATATATGTCATTAAGATAATTATTAAGAAAGCCGTTAATTATCCATATTATTGAATTATGTAATATAGAAAAAAGCTATCACTCTTGTTACATATATAATATTATATATGTAGCAGAAACCAGAAACTAGGATATATCACTCCTAGGGGAGACTCTATATAACAGTATATAGGTATTAGCTACAGTTTATTATGGATCACGTAATCATAGAAAGAATCATAGGAACTGGGGTTCTAGGTTAGAACCAGGTACTTGGTCTTAGTACTTGGTACTTGGTCCTAAGTTACTATATATTATATGGGGTGTATGGGAGCGGGAAGCGGGGAGCAATATAATTGTATGATACAGTATTAGTGTTTACCTGGTGTCTCATACTGATATATTATATATGTATATTATATATGGCAGGGAAAAAGGGTCTATAGCTGGAGACTTCTCGTTATAGGTTTATTATTATAGGACAAGCGGGTTAACTAGTTAACTAGTTAGTTAACCAGCTCTTCTAGAGTATGTGAATGTGCCTGACTCTTAGCTAGAATGCATTATAGGAGAATTGGGAAACGGGAAACATAGATACTATTTATAAGGTTATGTAGTGTGTTCTGTTTCTAAAGGATTTTCTTGTAAACCATTACACTAGCTGGTTAATCCAAGTCCCTCAATATATCCTAGATACATGGGATAGTACTTATCTGCTAGGACTAGTAAGTCTAAGTAGTGTTTACTAAGTACTTCTCTAGGTATTCTTCCTTGAATATAATTAACCACATCATTAGGTATCCCTATCATTATCATCTTAGTAGCTGCCCATTTACGAATATACTTAGGACTAACCAAGCCATGTTTCCTAGCCCACGTTGAAACAGCTTTATCATTTACTACTATACGGGGTGGTATTTCAACCGTATAATGGTAGAATACCTGTTTAGATCTTCTCCCCCATAATAATGGATATCTATAAAATACCCTCGTGTCATGGCTTATCTTTATCCATTTATTGGTCTCATGTGTTTTTAATAAGTATACAACTTCCCTTAGCCTTAGTCCAGAGAATAATAATTGTCTATATACATGGTAGATTACGTCTCTAGCCTTAGCTTTTCTGAGACTCTCTATTACTCTCTCATCACTAGGAACGTACTGATCTACATTAGTTTTCTTTGGTTTAAGTAAGTTCCATAAGTCTTTCCTTCCAATATACTTAAAGTATTTCTTATAGGCTTTTACACTCCACCTATTATTTCTATCCAGGGGTTTTCTTAAGTAGGAAACATATTGGCTACATGTCTCTCTAGAAGCACTCTCTAAGCACCATTTCATAAACCCCTTTATCTCATGGTTATCCAAACCATGATCTAAGTATCTTTGGATAACTCCATGTAGTGAATCAGTAGATCTGGATAATGAATTTGATGTATACCTGGATAGACGTGGGCCCTCCAAGCCGGAGATCCCGGGTTCAAATCCCGGCCGCCGCACCACTTCTGTTCTCTCTTTAAATTTCAACTACTCCTATTGTTCTCCTAATTTATTTTAGCTTTAATAACGCTTAGAAGTTTGTTTACATTATCTATAGTCTCATGTTCTAAACCTTGTTTCTCTGTCTCTTGTTATAGCTGGTTTTATTATGGCTTTTTGTTCTCTAGCATTTAAGAGGGTGGAGGCTAGATTACTAGTTTCTAATGTCCTATTATCTTTTAAAAATATATGAGTTAGATAGACATGTTATTATGAAGTGAAATCTAAGGAGAACACTAAACATAGCATTATATAGATACTGTACTATTTCCTCTTTTAGAGACCATAGTTATTAACTAAACTATCCTTTTTCTTCCTTTGGTTGCTTGAGTAAGAGGGAATAAGAGAGCTTAAATTGTAGAGTAGTCTTAGAGAGTATGGGAATAATATATTAATCTTGTTAGGATGTATAGATATATTGATACACGTTAGTATATTTTGAGGATTTAAGTGAAACTACTAGTTTAGGAGCCTAGTTTGTGTTAAAAATACTTTAGGAGGTATGGTTAATCAAATACTCATAGATAATATGGTATGTGAATCTTCAAGAATTATTATTGTTAAGTTAACAAAACTCTTAAATACTTATTGCGAATAGAAAAACAGTCCTATAATATAGACACTTAGGTGAACCAGTATGATAAACGTTACAGTAAAGACACCTGTATTTCTCATTTTAGTACTAATCTTACTAACACAAGTTTCTATAGTTGCAACAGTAGAGCATGTAGAAACCAATATACAGTACAAACTAGAACAGCTATGGAGCTACCAATATGGCTATGCATACTCAATCAGATTTCTTGAATGGTCTCCAGATGGTGAAAAGATTGCGGTAGGAATACATTACTATGAGGGTTCTGATCGATTAATTATATTGTCTTTAAATGGTGAGAAGATACTGGATGTCGAATTTGACCATATATTATGGAATGGAGATTGGAGTTATGATACAGTCTATATAGCATGGTCACCTAGTGGTAATAAGATATCGTTCTTTGCTTATAATGAAAATGAGGAACACGGTTTTTGCGGAGCTTATCTATATGTCTATACTTCTTCAGGAAATCTATTATGGAAGAAATATATTGATGGGTCTTCTTGTGGTGGTTCAATTGCTTGGTCACCAATTGGTGATAAAATAGCTGTTATCACATGTGTTGATGATAAACTAGTAGTGTTTGATGCAAATACAGGTAGTGAATTATCAGTTAATAAATTTGATGAAGATGTAGTTTCACTTGATAACAATATTGCTTGGTCTCCATCTGGAGATAAGATTGCCATAGTGGGTTCAGTTGGTTATAATGGATTATTAATGATCTTTCAAGGAGCAGGCGAACCTCATTTAAACATAACTCTTGATGCTACATTCAATTCCTGTGATAAAATTATATGGTCACCAGGTGGGAGCATAATTGCAATAGCATATAACGCGATTGACTCTGATAGGCTAGCAGTATATACGATATCGGGCGATCTAGTTTTTGAAAAAACCTATAACAATATCTATGATATCTCCTGGCTCAAGCCTAACAACTACTTACTAGTAATAGCATATAATGAAGTAAATGAGGTGTCATTATTAACTCAGAATGGTGAATTGGTGTGGAGGACATACGGTATTTTATTACCTGATCCATGGTTATTGAGTTCAGCCTTTACTCCAAGCAATGAAAAACTTGTTTTAAGTGGAAGTGGTAAAAACATACTATACGTGCTATCACTGGTTAATGGAGAAATAATATGTGAGGAAAGTGATGACAGACTTAGCTCTAATACTGCCACTAAGATAGATCTATCGTCTGATGGAGCAAAAATAGTGGCGTTTATTGAGAGCTATTGGAGCGGATACAATTTCTTAATCATATACTCGATAGAAGGTACTAGATTTATTGAATATGATCCTAGTGAAAATATTCACGCGGTTAAATGGCATCCTCTTATAAACGATATCATAGCTCTAGCTTTTGACGATAGGATTGTAGTGTATAGGTTTGTAAGTGTTATGCCTCCAATTGCTTCTTTTACTATTGAAGTCTCTGGAGTAGACGTGAGATTCGATGCTTCTAACAGTTATGACCAAGACGGGTTTATAATGTATTATCTATGGGATTTCGGTGATGGTTTTACACTAAATACTACTAATTCCATAGTCCTACACACCTATAGTGAGCCAGGTTCATATAATGTTACATTAACTGTAGTAGATAATGATGGATTATATTCATCCATATCAATGATAGTTGTAATTAGTAAAGAAGAATATCCTAACATGACCCTAATTATTCCAAGATTTGCAGCTATTCCTAGCCTTGTTGGTGCTATACCATTTGTTATTAATAATCCATTTAATATACCAGTGAACTATTATTTAGAGATTAATAGTAGTAGTGAGTATATTGATGCAAGTATCGTTCATATTGGATCGCTTGACAAGATAGGTTTATCAATAGATCCATTTGATCCCAAATACTCGTCTTTCAAAGGAGGTTACGGTACTATTAACCCTAGTAATAGACAGCTTTATGCATTAATATTAAGGTTTAGACAAGATAGTTATAGGGATTTGGTTCGCAATATTCAAAATGTTGACCAGAATGTCGTACTATATATTAGATATGAAAATGGATCTATCTTCAACAAAGAGATCAGCTTAGCTGTTTCATTGACAAATATGTATGGTCTAAGTGAATGGAGTGTACCTATGGAGGAAATCTGGTACAATGCACAAGAGGTATACAAACATAATGGATACGTTGAAGTAAGTATAGATGGTATAGATTTTTCTATGAGAGTTGTAAAGATAAGTAATGTACTACTAACAGACTATAATCCACTAGTTTATGCATTTAACTTCAGTAATAGTGAAGTAACTAAGTATTTTGAGAAAAATGGTTATAGCAAAGAATGTATTGATACTATAGCTAGTTTACGCAGTAAATTAACTAATAGAGGCAAATACAATCTCCTAGATTATTTAGCAGTAGCTGGGAGAATAAGTCTTACATTAAAGCATGTCCATGAAGGATTATGCCATGGAATGGCTTTAGCAAGCATACTCTATTACCAGGGTCTTATAAACCCTAATACACCATTTGGAACAATAAATGATCCACTAAATAAAATTGAAGTATTTTCAAGACTATCTAACACTACAGTATCCACTACTGCAATAGACCTAGTTACAGGACTTCATACATATGGGCCAACATACCTTATTTATCCACCACCAATTAGTGGTGGAAAACTGGTTGAAAAGTTGAATAATATATTCTCAAGAGGTGATGTCGCCTTACTTATATTGGCAAACCCCGATAAGCATCTCTCACATACTATGGTTGCCTATGGTCTAATATTGTTCTCAGAACGATATTGTGGCGTACTAGTATATGATCCTAACGGTAAAGGAACAGATAGTATCACCATTATTATTGTTGATAAGCAATGCGATAGAGTATACTATAACTTATTTGGTCTATTCCACGTTGTTGAGGTCACTCCATCTAGTTCCTTATCCACTATAATTTCTCAAAGAGAGCCTATTTGGAATTTACTATATCTCCTACTCGACCCTGTAGAGAAATATCAAGTCCTATATGTCAATAACACCCCTATTGATACTTCAAATGCTTTAATATTTGATGCCAATGATTATAGTGCGATTATGTTACCTCTAAACGAGTATAAGATATTATTGGAGGGTGGACAGTATAGTGTATTAATGGCAATTCCTAGAGAAAATAGTGTAACCGCTTATAACATAAGTGTTATAGGTGGTGATTCTATTGATGAAATAGCAATATTATTAAATGGTTCATTAAAAATTAAGCCAGGAACTAATAAGGGTGTAGAAATAACTGTATCTTACCTAAATACTACTGGACCTGCTAGAGGTGTGTATAGCTGTCAGACATTTCACTTAATCATCCCTAATAATACAACAATAATGATAGTAAAGAATCTCCAATATATGAAAGGAAGCATGGAAATATGTATTGATCTCGACTCTGATGGTAGATTAGATGAAAAAGTCAGTATTAGTAATGGAACTTCTATAGACATAGGAAATATATTAAGCCAGAAAACTATAGGGAAGTATAATTTAGATCTATATCTTAACTATGCCGTATATTTAATTATCATACCAATAGTCTTACTAATAGTACTTATAATTAGGAAAAAGATGCTACATAAATAATTGCTAAATAACACATATAGAACAAGTTTTTCTATACTACAAATAGCTTACCTAAGTACTCAAATGTAGATTATAGATTCGGTAAAGATCCAAGCTATATTCTCTATGGAATGTGAGAACAAATAATACTACCTCTAACTAAATAGTCTAGAAAGTTTAGTGATTAAGCAATTTAGGAATTCTGAGAGCTAGGAGTTAGTGAGAAATAATAGTCTATAAATAATTAAGGCTTCTGCTTTGCTTCTCTATTTTTAACCTAACATTAGGTCTAACACTAAGTTCTTGTCTAATTGTAAATGTCTTACTACAATTGCTCATTAGTGAAGATAAATAGGGCTCTATAATTAGTGTAAATTCTTATGTACTCTAAGATCTGATCAGTGATCAGAATTAGTGGTGATATTAGAATGAGACTATAGGTGTTCTCTAGGTCCTTGTTCATATGAGAACTTAGAAATAGTTTATTGTCTTCTTAGTCTTCTAGGCTATAGGTCACATATTTTGAGTTTCAGTTGTACTAGATTGTTAATTGTCTCTATAGTTTTGTTATACTATTTCCTATGTTAGGAGATAGAGCTATAGGTTTCTCTAAACATAGTTTGTTTATGATGATAGTTATGCATAGGAAGGCTTTACTAGTTATATTAGTCATCTTCTCCATATTCATAGTAGCGTTCTATAGCTTCTATATCTATGAGCATGAATCCATATACAGTACTGTAGAGTCACATACTTTACCATCACTAAGTTCTAGTATTAGTGAAGGGTTAAATGTTGTTAAAATAATTGTTATTGTTGATAACAATGTTTATAGAAGTGGTTTAAAGACTGCTTGGGGTATAGCTGTATATGTTGAAACACCCTATACCAAGTTCCTATTTGATACAGGGCCTAATCCTAGTGTTTTAGAGTATAATGCTAAAGTTTTAGGTATAAACCTTAGTTCTATAGACTTTGTCGTACTAAGCCATGTACATGGAGACCATACTGGAGGACTACCATTGATAGCTAGGCTGAAACCTTGTTTAAAAGTCTATATACCAGCTCACGTTCATAGTTTAGGAGAGTATGTTAGAAACCTTGGTCTAGAACCAGTACTTGTTAACAAGACTATGGAGATAGCTAGTGGAGTATATGTTTCAAAACCACTTTATGGACCTCCACATGAGATCTCTGTAGCTATTAGTACTAGTAATGGATTGTTTGTTCTTGTAGGCTGTAGCCATTGTGGTGTAGATAATTTTGTTAAAACGTTTATAGAAGATACTGGCTATAGAGTGTATGGTGTTCTTGGAGGCTTCCACTTATCTGGCTCTCCGATAGAGAAAGTTAGGAGCGTTATTGACAACCTCGTTGAACAAGGTGTTTCAAAGATATATCCAATACACTGTAGTGGTGATAATACAAGAGACTATGTTAGAACAAGTTATCCAGACTGCTATGGAGATGGGGGTGTTGGTTTAGAGATAGTTTTAAACCCATAACGCTTATCATGTAAAGAGTTATTAGTGATAATACATACTTAATTGTAATTAAGGTAGGAGTTCTCTTTAAGGTGTTGTTTATGGGTAAACTAGTTGTACTTGGAGGCTCTTCTGGAGAACACTTAGCTATAAAAACTGCTAGACTACTAGATTCTGAACTAGGATTTATTGAAGTTAAGAAGTTTCCTGATGGAGAGACTTATGTTAGAATACATGCTGATGTAGGTGGTAGAGATGTCTTATACATAAACTCTCTACAACATGGTGTTAACGACTTAGTAATTGAGACAATCTATACACTAGATACACTAAAGGATCTTGGTGCTAAACACGTGTATGCTGTTATACCATACATGGCTTACGCTAGACAGGATGCAAGGTTTAACCCTGGTGAAGCAGTTAGTATAGTGGTACTAGCTAAACTATTTAAGACCCTCGATCTAGATGCTATCTATACATTTGATATGCACTTACATAGAATAGTTGATCCAAAGGAATTGTTTGGAACAAGATTCTACAACTTGTCAGCAGTAAGTGAGATTGCAGGATATGTTAGAGAGAACTATAGCTTAGGAGAAGACGCTGTTGTGATAGGGCCTGATGAAGAAGCTATACAGTGGGCTAAAAGGCTTGGAGAAGAACTCGGTGGTTTAGAATATAGTGTTCTTGAAAAGAAACGTGTTAGTGCTGAAGAAGTAGTTATAGAAGCTAGAGACGTTGATGTAAGAGATCGAGATGTAGTTATTGTTGATGACATAATTAGCACTGGCGGTACAATGGTTGAAGCAATCAAGGCTTTAAAGAAGCAGGGTGCTAGAAACATCCTGGTTACATGCATACATCCACTACTAGTTGGTAGAGCACTATATAGGATACTAAGACTAAACCCTATAGACATAGTATGTACTGATACAGTGTTGAGCCCAGTAAGTAAGATATCTATAGCACCAGTAATAGCTAAAGAAATAAGAAGGTATGTGTAGAGCTTTTTCAGCTATTTAGCTATAATGTTATCAAGGTTAAATATACAACACAAACATGTTGGTAGGTATAATTGTTTCATTTATTAAAGCATTTTGCATCTATAGTTCTCTATAACATAAAATATTACTATTATAAATACAACCACTAATACTATGTATATGGGTTCATTTATTGCTGGTGGTGGAGACTGATCCATTATTGATGCTAAATATATGTTATGAGTATTTGTTGTCGGGTTATCTAGATCTATGTTAATAGGGTTTGATAGATTTGTCGTTAGTATTCCATAAACTTCTAACTTAATTACTTCATATGTTTTATCAACTATAGTACATTCATAACTATCCCATAGATATGGCGGTATATTACTGTCCATAACTATATTGCTAGTGTCTACTAGATCATATACATTGCCTACAACATGTATTCTATAGCCTCCATTATCTCCATAAATTGATGACTTATAGAGACTAATGTTGTTAACCCATTCCGTGTCGTGTATAGAGTATGTATAATCAAGTGTTCCATTACTAGATACTCTAAGAATATAGCCGAATCTAGTAGAGTAGAGTGAGTGTATACCAAAACCACTAATGTAAGCTATTGTTCTATACGGTGCTATAGTTATTGATGTTGGATAGAACTCATTATCTGGATTGGTTGTTGGCAGTAGTCTCTTACTAAATAGTATAGTTGATAAATTACTTGTTAATCTAAATACTAGGGTCCTCATCCTATTATTGAAGTCTCTATACTCACCAATAACCCATACATAGCCTAGTGGATCGACAGCTATAGAACCACCACTAACACACCAATCACCAATACCAGCAACTTCATAAACACCAGTATTACCTAGAATAAACATTTGTTCAGCGGTCTCATTATAGCCTACACGAGTAATGTTAGCAACAACAATATCATAACTATTTGGATCATAGGCGTCAGTCATACCAACAAGGTATGATGTATTACCATAGAGAGCTAGATCAACAATATACTCTCTACTACCATCAAACAGTAGTTTAAGATCAACTCTATAAGCTTTTAAAACAGTGCCATTATTCTTACCAACACCAATAGCAAAGCCGTCAACACCATCAGCACTATAGTCACTTGTATAGCCAACAACAAATACGTAATCATCAGCAACACTAATACCAAGTCCAGCAGTATCTGATACACCACTAAGGTAGAAACCCCAGGCCATAGAACCATCTAGAATACTAAACTTTGCAACACAAAGCTGTTTACCACCACCAATATTTACAAAACCAGTAACATAGACATAATCACCTTCAATAACAGCGTCTCTAAACTCTGGGTAATCGCCAAGAACTCCTCCATAACCAATTGCTTTAGCCCAGTAAACAGTTTCCTCAATAATATTGATTCTAGCAATAAATAGTGATTGATAAAAGCCGCCATAAACAACTACATCACTAGAGTTTATAGATACTAAACCCTTAACCCAGTCATTCCATAAACTACCTTTAACAGTATCATTCTCAATAACTAGTTCACATAAAACAATACTGCTTAATATAACTACTAGTAAAAGTATTAATATAATGTATTTACTCAAAAACCTAATAATCAACACTTACGCCTCACTATATACTAATGCTCTCTCATACTATATATCTTATACATTCAAATAAATGATCTAGTGTTTAATCCACTAATACATTTAGTAAAATATATTCCACCATAGCTCTCTAAACTAAGAATAATACATACTAAAGCTAGACATATATGTTTAAATAAGGTATATACCATTAATGGAGTACATACATGTATTGGAGGTAATAGAATGGTTCTAGTAGAGATTATTAGAGAACCTATTTCCATAGATAAAGTAGTTAATGAAATGATATCTGAGAGTATTGGAAAAGGCGGTGGAGCTTTAGTTGTTTTTACTGGCTTTGTTAAAGGCCTTGTAGGTGAGCATAGAGTTTATGAGTTAGAGTGTATAGTTGATAAACTAGATGTGTTGAAGAAAAGGATTGAAGAAATAGTTTATGAAGAACTAGGTAGTGGGGTTATTGATATAAGAGTATATTATAGAATTGGTAAACTAAAACCAGGTCAAACACTTACATACATATTTGTATCAGCAGTTAATAGACATATAGCTTTTGATAAAGCAAAGAAGATAATTGATAGAATAAAAAAGGAAACACCAGTATCTAGAATTGAGAAAAGAGATAATGGAGTATATCAAATAGTGGGGAGTATGAGGAGAATCAACTAGGTAGGAATACTCAGTAATCACTCCTGAAGAGTAATGGGAAACAATGGATCATGAAAGATGTTTTTATAGAGAGTTAGCTTTTATAAAGACCTTGTCAGATGTTTTATATAGATAGTCTGACAGGGATAGGATATGTCAGCAGTTGTACGTGTAGGTAAGAAGTGTACTATAGTTATTCCTAAGAGCATTCGTAAAAGAATAGGGATTAAGGAGGGAACTAAACTTCTTCTAATAACTATTGGTAAGAGTATTGTCATAGAACCGCTACCCGATGACCCATTTAGTGTTTTAGAAAAAATCATTACCTATCCATATCGTGAAGAAGTTGATGAGAAAAAAGCTATGGAGTGGATTAAGAGGCGTGCTGGTAGCTGATACAGAGTTATTGTTTATGTTAAGCCCACGTGATCCTAGACACAAGTATGCATTAGAGATTTTAACTAAGTTTGGAAATGAACTAGTAGTTCCCGATACAGCCTTATTAGAGTATGAGGTAGTTTTAAAGTCCCGTGGCTGTAGCTTAACTGAAGTTAAGGAAGCTCTATTAGCTATTAAAAGAATTATTGATGACTATGGTTTAAGTGAAGCTAGGACTATAGACTCTACAACAATGATTAGACATCTAGAGATTATGGAAAGGTATGGGTTAAGCTTTTTTGATAGTTTAATAGCTTCTTCAACACTAGCTCTTGGTGGGGTGGTGGTATCTGATGATGAAGATTTTGATAGAGTAGATGGTTTAAGAAGAATGTCTATAGCTAAGTCAAATGTTTAGTGAGTAGAATGTATCCTAGAGGATATACTAGGTATCTCCTTAGAACTCTATATAGTCTCCTAATGTATATGGGCTTGGTATGTGTAGAGAAGCTTTATGGAGAGCTCTTATAGATTGTGCCAAGTCTATATAGTCTTTATAGGTGTATTCTCTAATAGAGTCTCTTAATAAGGTTAAGGGTATACCTGTTTTTAATGAATACCATTCAAGTGCGGGTTCAGGCTTTCTAGTAAACTCTTCAATAGCTAGTCTATATAGTCTACTAACAAGCTCTCTATAGTCTCTGCTAACCCTATTTGAGACTGCTAGTGTACAACAGTGGGGCAGCCCTAGATCATCTAGTGTATATAGTTTCTTAAACCCCATTCTCTCAAGACGTGATGCTAGAGGCTCCCATAATGCTGCATATCTTGCTCTACCACTAGCTATAGCCATAAAGATTTCTTCACCACTTAAGCCATAGACTTTCCTATAACCACTAACACCTATCTCCTTTAAACCATAGGATAACAGTAGATCCATTGTAGATATCTTTGATGAGACACCAATCTCTAGTTTACAGTCTCTATTCATATAAAAACCAGCACCACCGGATGCTCCACCACCAATAATCACTATATTCCTGGTTAATGAAGCGTATAGGAATTGTGTGACCATAGGGCTTAACACTAGATCCACCTTATTTAATACAAGATCCCATGTAGCATCAAGAGCATTACTATAGACTATAGTCTCAAGTAATATGTTGCTCTCTCTTCTAAGGTATTTACAAAGATATGTTATAAACGGGTACTCGCTAGACCATACAATACCTAGCTTCAGTATTTTAGGACACTTTTCTTCAAAAACACTTTCTCTAACAAGTACATACTTTACAATACCAGACTCTATAACTCTCTTAACAACACCAGCTTTAACAAGTCCTCTTATAACCTCTGATACATAACTACGGGATACACCGAGTGCTCTAACAATATCTGCTTGTCTAAGACCCTCTCTATGCTCCTTGAGTAATTCTAGAATTCTCATACGAACACTCTTCTTCATAAACACCATCTATGGTAAGTTTTAAAAATTGTATCTAATAAGTTTTAACTAGATAACTGGTTAGCTAACGAATATATGTTCGGTGGTTAAAATGCCTTTAACTAAGCCGTTATTCATAATAGTAGGTGTAGTGCTTATAGTACTAGCATACATAATACCATACACTCTACTATATAGAGTATCCAGTCTAGAACTCTACATCTTCTGGATATTACTCACTATAGTAGGACTTGCTTTATCAATAACTTATCTACGTAGGGGTGGAGTAAAGTGATCATATACTATGCTATAATACTAACGCTATACTTCACAATAGGTACAGTAATTGCATTACTCTCTAGGAGATACGGAGTAGTGTCTACAGAGGATTACTATGTAGCAGGCTACCGTCTTGGAAGCCTATTATCAGCTATGACATATGCTGCTACAACATATAGTGCTTTCATGATGATAGGATTAGTAGGCTTTGCCTACGCTACTGGTGTTGGAGCATTTGGTTTTGAAAACCTATACCTACTAGCAACAATATTCCTACTAACACTGTTTGCTCCAAGTGTTTGGAGAATGGCTAGAGAGAGGAGGTGGGTTAGTCCATCTGAAATGATAGGTGATCTGTATGGTTCTAGAACACTAGCTTTTATAGTAGCAGTTATCTACTTACTAGCACTCATACCATATGCTACAGCTCAAATGGTTGGTATTGGAAACTTGTTCCAAGGTATTGGTTTTGGATACTATACTGGGGTATTGTTTACAGCATTTATAGTTTTCTTATGGACATACCTAGCTGGTATATGGAGTGTTGCTTCAACAGATGTGTATCAAGGACTATGGATGATAGTTTCTTCAATAATGTTTATTATATGGATTATCTTCTACCTACTACCATCTAATGGACTAGATCTAGGTAGAGCACTAGACCTTGTTGGTAGAGAAGGATATCTAGGGATAACTAGTATATGGAGTAGACCAACAGTATTCCTATCATTCACATTGCCATGGACGTTCTTTGCAGTAACTAACCCACAAGTTGTACAGAGGATGTATATGCCTAGAGATGAGAAGGCTTTAAAGAACATGATCATCTATTTTGCATTATTCGGTCTAGTGTATACAATCCTTGTTACAGTGATCGGTTTACTAGCTAGATCACTTACAATAGCTGGAGCATTTCCCGATCTAACTAAGGATAGAGACCTTGTAACACCAACACTTATTTCATTAGCACATCCAATAGTTTCTTCAATAGTTTTTGTAAGCATTATAGCTGCTTCTATATCAACACTAGACTCTATAATACTAACACTATCAAGTACTACATCTAAAGACATCTATAGATCATCTGGTAGGGTTGGAAGTAACAAGATGCTGATCACGTATATTGTACTAGCTTTCTTAGTATTAGTAACAACAGCTATAGCATGGTTTAAACCAGGTTTTGTAGTAGAACTATCTGTATTATCGAGTGTGCTACTACTACCGTTAGCACCGATAACAATAGTTGCTTGGACTAAGCCAAGAATAGTTAATAGAGGCTACATACCAGCAATTGTCTCACTAATAACTGGTTCAGGCATAGGCTTCTATACAGCAGTACGCTATGGGCCTAAGAAGGCATTCACTCTAGAATTTCTAGGACTACCAGTATCACTATGGATACTGACTGTATCAACAATAACTCTACTACTAGGACTACTTGTGCAGGAGATGAGTAGGAGAGAAACCTAATAATCTAGAATAGTCTCTGTCTATACGGGAACTCGTAGCCACATCTAGGGCATCTAACATAGCCGCAGTCACCAAAAGTTGCTGATGGACAGCCTCTACAAGCTACTGCACGTGAATAGCTTATATCAAATACAAAGCCGCATTTAGGGCATCTTAATTTCATACCATACCCTCCTCCTACTATCTAGTAGGATACTATAACCTTAATAATGGTTTAACTAGATAAAGCATTAGCCTAGTACTATACAGTACTCTAGGCGTTGTTTCTTGAAGGTTAGGGTAAAGTTTATGTTATGGCTTAGAGATAGAGTTAGTGTTAGTGAAACAGTTGTTGGTATTGATAGTGGTTTTAAACTAAGTGATCTACTGGAGATTTCGGTAAACATGATCCCTAGTTTAAGGGATCATATCAGTGGTGTTTTTAAGAATATGGAGAGTAGGGTTAGTGTCTTAGTTAATGGAGTTAATGTGTATAGTAATGTAGAGCTTAAAGACGGCGATATAGTAGTCTTTATACAGTGTCTGGTGGGTAGAGTTCTTGGGTCTACTGCTTATAACATGTAGACCAGGTAATGTTGAGAGATGTATTGAAGAAGTTGGTAATGTACTGTATCCCTATGATCAAGGGATAGTTTTTGAAGAAACTCCTTTTAAAGGAGTTGTTGTTTTAAAGACAAAGCTCGATCCTATGGAAGCTTTTAGAATACTTAAGTCTAGTGAGTACGGGTTTGTTGAAAGAATTGTTCCTTTCCAAATAGTTGTTGAGAACGCTTCTATAGATGATATAGTTTCTAGAGCATTAGCTCTTGTAAAGCCTGATCTAAAAACTATTTGTTTAAGGATAAGAGTTAGAGGTGTTAGAGATGTTAGTTCAAAGATCTGGTTTTTGCTTAAGAGAGAGCTTTTAGATAGAGGCGTTGTTGTAAAGAGTGATGCAGAGTACTGTATCTATGTAGAGACTATAGAGAAGCTCTATGGATTATCTCTTTTAAAGAATAGGGAAGACCGTGTTCATTAAGGGATACATTTTATATACCCATAATCTCTCTATGGGGTGTATAGTGAGTAGTGGGCTGAAACTTATGGTCTCCTGGGAGATTATTAAGGAAGAACTCAGTAAGCCAAGTATATTTAAGGGTAAGGAGAGCCTTGCACCAGAGTTTCTACCAGATAAACTACCTCATAGAGAAGAACAGCTTAGAGAGTTAGTAGCTAGTTTTAAACACCTTGTCATAAGCCCTGGTAGTTTCTCACAGAAAGTACTCATAGTTGGTAGTGTTGGCACTGGTAAAACAGCTACAGCAAGAATATTTGGTAGAGACTTTACAAGACTAGCCCGCCAACAACATATCAACCTAAAGTATGTTCATGTAAACTGCCACCGCAACCGCGTACTCTATAATGTTATACTAGAGATTGCCCGCCAACTAGAAGTACCGCTGCCGCAACGTGGGCTTTCTGCACAGGAAATGTATACTGCTATACTAAGCCATCTTGATGAAATGAATGCTTATGCTATAATAGCACTTGATGAATTCGACTATTTCGCCAGCATAGCTGGTAGTGATGCAGTATATTTTCTGGTTAGAACGTATGATGAGTATGCTGATATGATTAAGAGGTTAAACTTTATATTCATAACACGTAGTACAGCTAGTCTATCACTACTAGATAGTGCTACAGAAAGCTATCTACTAAAACACATTATCAAGTTTAACCCATACACCTCCAAGGAACTCTACGACATACTAGTATATCGTGCAGATCAAGCATTCTATGAAGGCGTGGTTGATGATGACGTGTTAAAGTATATTGCTGAAGTAGAGGGTGTTGACCGTGGTGGACGTGGTAATGCAAGGTTTGCTTTAGAACTATTGATGCTTGCTGGTGAAGCAGCTGAGAAAGAGGGTGTTATGCGGGTGACTGTAGAGCATGTGAGAAAGGCTTTTTCTGCAGTAAGTCCTGAAGTGGTAATGGTTTCTGAAGCAATATATTATCTACCACTGCACGAGCTCTTAATACTATGGGCTACAGTTAGGTTGTTAGAGAGAGGTAGTGAACCATACGTTAAGATAGGTGATGTTGAGAAGGAGTATGCTATGCTATGTGAGATGATTGGTGAAGAACCACGCCGTCATACACAAGTCTATGAGTATGTTATGAATCTTAAGAGAGCGTCAATAGTTGATGCTAAAGTTAGTGGTAAAGGGTATCGTGGACGTACAACACTACTTAGTATAAGGTATGGTCCATTAGACGCTTTGGAGAGACTTGTAGAGGATCTTATTAGGAAGAGGAAGATTGAGGCTAGTAAACCTTGAGTCTTACACGTGAACACTATAGAATACTTGATATACTGCGTAAGTATGGTGAACTCAATATAACACGTATATCTCGGTTAACAGGCTTATACTATAGAACAACTGTTAAGAAGCTTGAAGAACTAGTGGAAATGGGGGTTGTTGAAGAAAGGAGATTTGGTAGACTGAGACTATTTAGGATTAAGGGGAGGATATGGGGGGAGCTAGAAAAGCAGTCATAATAGCCTATAACGGTTCTAACTACTATGGTTTCCAGAGACAACCTGGTGTAGAGACTATAGAAGGTTCTATAGAAGAGGTTTTACTTGAAAACAATATAATTAGCAAACCATTCTCTCATAGAGAATTGGGGTATAGTTCAGCTAGTAGAACAGATAGGGGTGTCCATGCTATAGGGCAAGTGATAACGTTTATAGTTAACAGGGGTGTTAGTGTAGAAGAGATAATCAATACTGTAAACAATTACTTAGGAGACAACATTATTGCGTGGGGTTATCTACAAGGAGTTCCATGGGATTTTAATGCAAGGTTCTGGGCTATGGATAGAGTTTATCTATACTACTTAGATAGTACGTCTATACCTTATGGAGTAGATTGTGTAGAGGATATAAAGTCTAGGATAGTAAGTTGTGTTAATAAGATACGTAGGGGTATATGTTGTAAACCATTATTCTTTAGTGATGGAGTAGTATTATTGTTTAGTTCAAAAGGTTTTAAAAGATATGAGATAAGGAGGATTGTATCATGTATAATTGGCTGTAGAGAACTTGTAGAATCTAAAAACCTTGTACTATATAGTGTTAGATACCCCTTCCACATGATCACTTATAGAGATGTACTGGATAGGTTTTTAGAAAAACACAGTGTTAGATTAGATGTATTCAAGATCATCTATAGGTACATGGATTTTATAGACTGGTTTATAGAAAACAATATCTAGATCTAAACACATACTACTTCCTCCTATACCTATGTAGATAAGCTAGTACTTCACTAGCCTTTGGACCAGCAAGAAACTTGACCATTTCATCAGTAAGGTCATAGCCCAGTGCTATACGGGCAGCATACTCTGGATTAACACGGAATATAACGTGGAGGAAAGGTAGTACACTAGACTTTACTGTAGCACGTGATGTAAGAAGTCTTGGAGCTAGAGCTTTAGCAATACCCTCTCTTGTCTCACGCATCTTCTTAGTCTGTGCAAGCATCTTAATCCTTTGTGGAAACTGGAATTTAGTAAAACGATACTTGTACATACGCCGAGCTATAGCTATAGCTGGTCCAGCCATATCGAATACATATGATAGTAGGTCCCAGCTACCAGTCTTCTTAATCCTACCTAGATACACGTCTGCACGGCTTAGTGCTTCAAAGGCTCTCCACCTCTCCTCTGGGCCGCTATAGTATCTTGGTATGTTCTCATTAATCCATTGGATAAGTGTTTCATAGTCAAGTGTTGTCTGTGTAATAGCTGCTTTTGCCTGCCATAAATACTTTGCATTAAATAGGTTGCGTAATGCCTCAAATGGATTATATTCACGGTATCGATAGCCTAGTATGTTCTGTACAAGCTCTATAGTGACTCTACCATAGCCTTCAGCAATAGACTGTAGATCATTTATAGCACTTCTTAAATCACCCTGACTCCTTCTAGCAAGCATTTTAATAGCTTCTTCATCACACTCAATCCTCTCTAGAGAACAAAGCCTCTTTAGAACAAGGCGTACATGTGTTTCACTAAGTCTATTAAAACCTATAAGTTTAGAAACATCACGTAGTGGACGTAGCCGGGGATCCCATGGATCATTGGCTGTCATTACAATAGGGTATCTACTAGTCTCTATAAGGTTTAGTATAGCGTCTAAAGCACCTCGATCAGCTGTACCAGATATACCGTCAACCTCGTCTAAGAGAATGATCTTTCCTTTAGCAAAGAGGCTTCTCTGACTAGCAGCTATAAGAGCTACTTTCTCAATATCCTGTTTCCTCCGGAAATCACTAGCATTCATTTCAACAAGCTCTAGTCCAAGCTCGTGAGCAGCTGCTTCAACAAGACTAGTCTTCCCACAACCAGCTGGACCATATAGTAGTGCTGCTTTCTTATCGGGTTTCCCAGAAAGCCATAGACGTAGCCATGTAGTAAACTCCTTCTTAGCCTTATCCTGATCAACTATATCAGCTAGTTTCCTAGGACGGTACTTTATAGTCCATGGTATCCTCTTAGGCATATTTACACCTTAAACTTACGTCCAAGAAAAGCTAGTCTTGCTAGGAAAGCGTTTAACTGGATCTCATCATCAGCTCCTTCTACAAGGCGGTACTGGATCTCTCCAGCATAGTCTGCTATTAAAACCCTATACTCATCCGGCAACTTCAGCTCTCCACTAAATATCTCTCTATGCACTTGCTTAATGATATCTAGTCCAGATAATCCATAGTTTATCATAAGTTCTCTAAGCTTACTCCTTGCTTCATCAAATTTACCGTCAAGTGCAAGCTTGATCATTTCTCTAACCTCACGTGGGTGAGCAAGTCCTACAACTTTGTAGACAGCTTCAACAGTTACTTTACCAAGAGCAGATGCTGCTTGTAACACGTTAATAGCCTTCCTCATATCACCCTCACTAATCTCATGTATTGTTTCAAGAGCTTTAACATCATACTCAACACCCTCCTGATCAGCAATCCATTTAAGCCTACTTACGACATCATCCTTCTTTAATGGAGTGAAACGGAATACTGCACAACGGCTCTGTATAGGCTCAATAATCTTACTAGGATAGTTAGCTATCAATATAAACCTTGTATTAATAGTGAAAAGCTCCATAAGCCTACGCAAAGCCTGCTGTGCATCAGCAGTCATATTATCAGCTTCATCAAGCAACACAATCTTAAACGGGATCTCGCCAGGAACACGTGTACGAGCAAACTCCTTAACCTTACTACGAATAACATCAATCCCGCGTTCATCTGAGTTATGGAGTAATACTGGTATAGTGCCGGCAAAGAACATGTTATTGTCTGGTACATATACATCATATACATAGTCATTATAATCAATTAACTCTATTGAAGATATCTTTACAACATGTAAATCAGACATAGCTAGTATTCTTAACTTGGCTAGTTTCTTCCTCTGATCCTCTGATAATAGATCTTCATTAATACTCTTAAGTATCTTAATAAGCTTTTCTTTAGATACAGTTTCCCTTCCTTCATAAAGTTGATGCCTTAGTTCGTATCTCCAATTAATCCCGATAGCATAACCGATATTGTTGAAGAACTCTATATAAGGCTTAGCAAGTAAGAGATCTGATTTCTTATACTTCATTGATCCCTTCCAAATCAACCTAACTTCTCTATCGTAGATTAAACTCTCAATACCCGATATCCTAGCTAGCCAAGTAGCATCTATTAGCAGATCTTTGGATACACTAGATATTCTCACAACAGAGTTCCATACTCCAGTTCCATCTCCTTTATATAAGCCCTTTAAGAATCGTACTCTATATTCTATTGGACCTTCAAAGATTATACTTGGTACTCTCTTATTTACTGCTCTTGTACCCTTTCCGCTATAAAACTCCTTCTTAACATACCTACTTAGACCTGTAGACAACAGCCTTACTTGATACGATGAAGCACAAGATCTATCATAGCCTAAGTAACCTATATTCTCATATACGGGAATGCTGTATTGAACAGCAATATCTTTTATCCTCTTAGCCAATGCTTGCTCCTTAGGATAACCAACTGTTATAACTAATTGGCCAGATGTAAGTATGCCTGTTCTAGATTTCTTAAACCCAACAGCTCCTTCAGCAACATATATGCCAAATAGCCAAGCAAGATCCTTTGATAACACTAGTCTATCAGGAAGTTTAACTCTACTGCTTCTCCTTTGTCTCAGTTTTATACTCACGGTCTTTCCAGGTAACTTAGTGACAAAGGAGATTAGATAGTCTCCAGGTTTGAGTGCATAAGCAGATTTCTCTATAATCTCGCCATTACTATCTAGCACCATTACTGAGTGGTTACCAGTTAACTCTAATACACCGCCTCCTCTAATTCTTACCCTCATGATCTTGGAGGTCTTATGCCTTATTATCCATTTCACTTTCTTCCATAATACTTTACCAGTCTCCTTATCATATGTTAGTATCTCAAGATCGGGTGTTCTAACGTACTCTCCATCTCTATACCGTATAATCATGCTCTCTTTATTGAAGTACTTCTTATCTAGATAATCAAATGTAACCCTCATTACCTTACCATTAACTCTAACTAGTATAGGCGTATTTTTAGAAACAGATGCATTGAGTTCGAGCATATACCTATGATAATCCTCGCCATAGAGGTCATGGGCTAGACAGTGGGCTGCAGTAGTGTTGTGTAGTATTGTTGGTAGGTTTCCTCCTACATAGTTGTGTGTGTTATCTATAGTTAGATCATATACTGTCTCTTCTCTATCTTCAACACTAACTTCCTCAACATAATCCCATAGAATATCAGACTTTAGCATATAGTCTATGGTTTCTATAGTCTTTTCTAAAGCCTTATCTAGTATTACTAAAACTCTTAATACAATATCTCTAATTCTCTTAACATACTCTACAGCATCAATACTGTTATTTCTAGACTTTAACATATACTTTATAATATACGGGTTTATAGACAGCTTCTTAGCTATATAGTTAAATCCTATGTAGTTCTTTATAACAACATATAGTATCCTCTTTAATCTACTAAAATCTTCTACAAACCCTTCTATCCTCTTATCGACTACGCTAATGGTCATTAGTCTAGGGGTATGGATATTGTTTAAATACTCTCTTATCCCACACTGATAGATAGGTGCCCTAGTGCTATAGCTTGTATAACTATTAAGAATATCCATAAACTGTTCTTTAGATAAAATCTCTATAGAACTTAACTCTCTAACATACCTATCTATCTTTATACGAACTCTTCTAAAGTCTTTTAAAAATCTCTCACCAATACTCTTAAACCTTCTATACCCTACCCTATCCTTTTCTAATAGAAGCCTTAATTCACTACCACTAACACTTCTAAACTCTTCTCTAAATACTCTAATAACATCCTTAAATGGAGTTATTACTGGTATTACATCAACATTTGTTCCATGATCTCTAACACTCTTGATAATGTATAATGCTTTCAACTTCTTACTTTCGCTATTAAAACCTATTTCCTTAACAAATTTCTCAACATTCTCTCTACCACAAATGTACACTCTATAGCTATCCCTATGTCTTCTAACACTAGCTCTAATACCAAACACTAGTAGAGCATACGCTATCTCATAAGCAAATTCTCTACTCCTAGTAGACAAAACTATATCGTTTCTGCCAACATATGCGTCCCCATCATAGTATGCTCTAAGAAAGCTTCTTAAAGCCCCTTTATGCCTCCAAGCTATAGGTGGTATATGTATCTTTGAAGACTTCCTACCATAGACTCCAGTCTCCCTTATTATGTCAAGTACAACTCTTTTTACAGAAGTTCTTACTCTAGGTGTTCTACCTTTAGGATACTCTTCTCTAACACTGACACCATAGACTTCTTTAAATAACTTCTTAACAATTTCTCTAAGCTTCTTATCATTATTATGGAATGCTACATAACATTTCCCAGTATCTGGATTATAGTATATGTTTCCATCAGATAATATATAACCTAGTAGTTCAGCTTTTCTAGAACACTTATCCCTAAACCCATTAGGTATCTTTATAATACGTGGTGTTGCTATATAGTCTCCAGGCTTTACACTAGATGCTCTAACCCACTTAATACCATTATTACCTAGTACTAGCAATGGATGTCTAGGTGTAAGTTTTAAAACTCTTCCAAGCCTAGTCTTTACAATAACAACACTACTAGTCTTTCCACGATAGACGTATGAAACCCTTGTCTTTCTAACAACACCACTCCTATCTAGAGTATAGACAGAGAGGTTACTATGGGGTTTAACAAATAATTCGCCAGCTCCATTATAAGATCTGATCTCTCTTTCAACAACTTCTCTAATAGCTTTAACACCATCACTAGTGAGTACAAGTGTATCACCAGTAACACACTTACCAGTACCAGGCGGTCCAGCGAAGAGTAGGTGGGGCATATTCTTTTCTTCAACAAATTTCTCTAGTCTTTTAACAACTTCTTCTTGGTTAACCATATCGCTTAGTTTTCTTGGCCTATACTTTTCAGCCCAAAGTAGTTCGGCTAGTGCTTCACGTGAGGACATAACGTGTACCCCATAGCTATTAAACTATACTCTCTATGGATACTAGGTTGTTTTCTATTAGAAATAAAGTTTACCATAGAGGAGACATATCCTATACTGTTTCAACCTAGTATTTATATCTCTACATATATACATCATTAACACGGGTGTTATCTTAGATTGTCTACTAGTTTTAAGAGCGTTGTTGAACAGATAGCTTGTATTAACCTAGATATACTTTACCGTGATTTTGAAGAAGAACTTGTTAGAGTCATTGTATTAGAGGATCTTGGTCCAATATATGTTTCTGAAGGTGTTGTAGAGCTTAGTAAGGGTAGTGAATATAATCTCCCTAGATGGATAGCACTAGAGCTTTATAGGAGGGGTTTAGTTGAGTTTAAGGAGAAGCCTGTTGATTTAGAGGATCTTGCTAAGATAGCTTATAGTGAAGAGTCTAGTCGTAAGGGTATAGAGTTTACTAAAATAAAGCAATACTTCTACCATATAGTTTGTCGTGAAATTGACGAGTTGTATGAGAGAGTTGAACGTGAACGTGATACAGGGCTACTACTTGATCTAAGAAAGTATGAAGACTATTTAATGAGGATTGGTAAGTCGCGTGTTAAGAAGCTTATCCAACTACTATTTCTAAAACTACCATCAGAAGTCTCTAGTAAGCTTAGTGAAGAAGAGAAAATACTATATCTATTGTTAAAGGATATACTTGATCACTGGCTTAAGAGGCTTAGAATAGAAAAAGGTGGTTAGCACTAGATATAGGTTGTAGAGTTGAGGGGAGAGTATATAGGCTATGTCAATGGACTCTATAGAAACTGGTTTAACAAGCACTAGTATAGGGGATCTTAGGGAGAGGTTTAAGGATTTCCTTGTAAACTATCAGGATAGAAGAACTGGTTTGTATAAGTATCGTGAAAGAATATCTACACTAGCTCTTATGAATCAGAGGAGTCTTGTAATAGATTTTGATGACCTACTAATACATGATATGGAGCTTGCACGTATTGTTGAATATTATCCAGATATAGCTATAGAAGCTTGTAGCCAGGCTATAAAAGAACTTGTATTAAAGGAGAGTCCAGAGTATGCTGAAGTTGTAGAGAAGTTTTATCCAAGATTCCGTGGGTTACCAAAACTAGTAAGGATTAGAGAGCTTGGTAGCGAGTATATTGGTAGAATGGTTTCTATAGAGGGTATACTTACCCGTCTAACACGTGTAGAAGCTAAAATGGTTAAAGCATACTATGTCCATATAGACTCAGAAGACAGACATGGATTCTACTGGCCAGAGATTGGAGAGCTTGGTGAACGCTTAGAGAAGCCTCCCGCATGCACAATATGTGGTAAACCTGGTAAACTACAGATCGATATGTCTCGTTCAAAATTTATTGATTGGCAAAAGATCGTTGTTCAAGAGAGGCCTGAAGAAGTTCCTCCAGGCCAGATGCCTCGTAGTGTTGAAGTTATACTGACAAGCGATCTTGTTGATATAGCTAGGCCGGGAGATCGTGTAACTATTACTGGTATACTGCGTGTACTACCTACTAGTGGTGTTGTACGTGGTACTGGTAGAGCTGTCTTCGGCCTATATATTGATGCAAACTATGTTGATGTACAACAGAAGGTTCTTGAAGAAATAGAGATTACACGTGAGGATGAGGAGAGGATTAGAGAGCTTGCCCGTGATCCCTGGATTCGTGAGAAGATAATATCGAGCATAGCCCCCTCGATCTATGGACACTGGGATGTAAAAGAGGCTATAGCATTATCACTATTTAGTGGTGTACCCAAGATATTAGAGGATGGTACAAGACTACGTGGAGACATACACGTACTACTAGTAGGAGACCCAGGTATAGGTAAGTCAATGCTACTCCAATACGCTTCAAGACTAGCACCAAGAGGAATATATACAAGCGGTAAAGGAAGTACAGCAGCTGGTCTCTGTGTATTACCGAGTACATACATTGTTCTAGAGAACGGAGTTATAACGACCATTGGGGAGTTACTGGATAAGAAGATACAAGAGCTAAACAAACATATTGATTATAGAACAAGAGTTTTAGCCCTCAAGACAGACGATTTAAGACTAGATTATCTAAATACAACAAAAGCGTGGAAGCTAAAAACTAGCTCCATTGTCAAAATAGAAACAGCATCTGGAATTGAAATAGGATTAACTCCAGAGAATCCTGTACTAACAATACGTGATGGTAAAATAACGTGGATTAAAGCATCAGAATTACAAGTAGGAGATTATATTTCTAGGATAAAAGCTATACCTAAGCCTATTAAGAAAATAGAACTTGATACACTAGATCTTATAGAATTACCAGACGGAATAAAGATTAAATTAAAAGAGAATGTAGAGAACCATATAGTGGACGTGTTAAAGAGGAAGTATGGTACTTTAAGAGAAGCTAGTAAAAAACTAGGCATTAGCGAGAACCTATTATATAGTTTTAGAAAACATGCACACTTCTATAGAATTTTAAAGAAAATCTTTAAAGTCATAGGCTTTAAGTTAAAGAGTATACATATACAATACGTTGAACAACGTAATGGATATAAATATAAGATACCATGCTTAAGCCCTGAACTAGGCTACCTTCTAGGATACCTACTAGGTGATGGAACAGTCTACATACATAAGGATGGTAAGAGAGGATATATACGGATAATTAGTGGAGATGAAGAGCAAGTAAGATATATCATAGATCTTATCTATAGATTATTTAATAGAAAACCAAGTATACGCATTGATCCTAGAACAAAATGCTATGACTTAGTATTTTACTCTACAGTTCTAGCAAAACTACTCTACAACATAGGTTTCAGGAAGCCGAAGAAGGACATTATATTGAATCCATTAATTACAGCTCTCAATGATGACTTTATTACTTCATTTATTTCCGGTTTAATGGATTCTAATGGTTCCTATGTAGTTAGGATTGATCACAAAAATAAGATCTATAAAACACACATAGAGTTTGTAAATACTAGTAAAGATCTAGTATATAAACTTCATTACCTTCTACTACGTTTTGGGATATTTAGTAGGATAGAAAGGAAAAAGCCTACTAAAACTGTATTGCGTGGTAGAGAGGTTAAGGACAGGTATGTAAAGTATGTACTAAAGATTACTGATCGGGACAGTCTCATCAAATATAGTACAATGATAAGTTCGCCAATAGAGAGGAATAAGGAACGTATTAACAAAGTTATTTCATTATCAAGGGATAAGTTAAAAGATAATGTTCCTTCATCTCTAATCATTAATATCTTGATAAAGTATTGTAAATGCAAAGAGATACTTAATGTGTTGAAGAATAAGACTGTATCTAAAGAATGGCTTAGGAAGTATATAGATAAAATTTATGAATCTAATGAAAAGAACTATGTAGAGAAGCTAGTGAGTTCACCAATATATTGGGACAAGGTAAAAAGTATTACTATTGAATATGGTGATTACATAGTATACGATTTAACCGTTCCACAATATCAAAACTTCATAGCAAATACTATGGTAATTCACAATACTGCTGCAGTATTACGCGATAAACAGACTGGAGAATACTATCTAGAAGCAGGAGCACTAGTAATAGCTGATGGAGGAATAGCTTGTCTACATCCTGACACACGTGTTCTTGTTAATAATGAGTATGTTAGAGTAGGCGATCTCTTTAGAGAGGATAATGCTGTTAAAGCATCGTCTAATGGTGAACCTATAGAGCTTAATTATGTAAGAAGTAGGGTAGTTGGACTAGACTTAAAAGATCTTGTATCTAAAGAGGTAATCTCTACCATTATAAGGAGAAAGTATTGGAGAGGAAAGCTTATTAAACTAGTTTTTGAGAGTGGTTATGAACTTCTAGTAACACCTGATCATTTACTAATAGACGGCGATACTCTTAATTGGAAACAAGCTATAGAGTTTAAGCCAGGAGACAAAGTATTATCTATACAGAAAATACCAGGACATAACAATGACATCTATATCCTTGATATAATACCAAGTGGATGGACTGCAATAGTAGATGGTACTGTCAAGGACGAACTTCTTAGCATAATATGCAAGTTATACGGTAGTATTTCTGAACTTAACAAAGTATATAATAGAAAAGTCTATACAGCACATAATAGGCTCTATATAAACGTTGGATTGCTAAGACACATACTAGAACAAAGCGGTAAGTATAGTGAATGGAGAAGTAAGATAATTAGGTTCTCACGTAAGAATAAATCAGAAGCATTACTTACAAACAAGATCACGCCTGAATTAGGATACCTAATAGGCTTCATACATGGTGACGGATCTATAGTGCTAAATAAGAGAAGAGGTATTATATTGATAACACAATCAATAAAGCATGAACCAATAATAAATAAACTTATTGAATATATTACTAAGATCACTGGTAGGAAACCATATATACGTAAAAGACGTACGGTATCCATTATAAATGGTAGAAAGATCGAAAGCGACAACGTAGTTATAATTATACGCTCTGTACTCCTTACACATATAGCCGATTACTTCCTCGAAGATGGATTGAAACGCATACTTAAACTTCCTGATTATGTATTAAGGGCATTTATTGCTGGTTTAGTAGATTCTGATGGATCTATCTCTATTAAAAGATTGTTCAGAGATGATAGAGTATATGAAGTTATACATGCTGATATAGTTCTAAAGGATATTGATCAAGCAAGAGTAATACCTCTCGTTCTACGAAGATTCGACATATATTCAAAAATTAGGTGTTTTAGAAATGTAGTTACAGTACAGGTAACCAGTAGAGAAAGTATATCAAAGCTCATAGAGATTATTAGACCATATAGTCTAAAGGCTAATAGCATAGTCTTATCAAAGGAAGGAAAGGATATTTCATCAAGAGAAGATGTTATTCCAAGAAAAATCTCTATAGAAATAGCTAGAAGACTGGTAAATAGCCTTAAACCATACACTCTTGTAAAGAATGGATTATGGAGTATATTGTATGAGGCATCATTAGGAAAACGCGTTCTTACTATAGAATGGCTAAAGAATCTAGTGGAGAGAATTCATTATGATAACATACCTGAGGACGTTAGTGCTCTTATAGCAGTAGCTGTAAATAAGGACTACTACCTAGATAGGATAGTTGCTATAAAATATATTGATTATGAGGGGCCAGTATATGATCTCTACGTACCTGGTTTACATAACTTTCTAGCTGAAGGAGTTATAGTACATAACTGTATTGATGAAATAGATAAGATGCGTCCAGAAGATAGAGTAGCTATCCATGAGGCAATGGAGCAACAGAGTTATTACTATGATTTTAAACTAATGCTTGTTAATGGTAGTAGTGTTAAGATTGGAGAACTAGTTGATAGTCTTATGGAGAAGTATAGAGATAAGGTAGTTTATGGGAAAGATACAGAAATATTGTTTGTAAAAGGTATTAAACTCTATAGCTATAACCCTATATCAAAGACTATAGAGGTTGTTGAAGCAGATAGAGTTAGTAGACATAAAGCTCCAGATTACTTTATACGTTTAACATATAGTAATGGAGTAAAAATAACTGTTACACCAGAACACCCTATAGTAGTATATAGTGATACGGTTTCTGGGTCTCTAACAACTATTTCTGCAGAAAATGTGAAGCCTGGGGTAAAAGTACCTTGTATAAAGTCTTTAGAAGTAGGTAAAGCCGATCTATGTTATGTAGAGATAGTGGATATTGAGAAGATACCTAATATAGATAGTAAATGGGTTTATGATGTAACTGTTGAACCGCATCACTTATTCATATCACATAATCTCATACTACATAACACAATTAGTATTGCTAAGGCTGGTATTGTCGCTCGTTTAAATGCTCGTGCTGCTGTTATTGCTGCTGGTAACCCTAAGTATGGACGCTACTATCCTGACCGCAGTATAGCTGATAACATCAACCTACCTCCTACTATACTATCTCGTTTTGACCTAGTCTTTGTTATGAAGGATATTCCTGATGAACGCCTTGACCGTGGTATGGCTAGACATATACTGCGTGTTCATAAGGAGAGTGATCGGATACGTCCAGTAATACCTCCCGATCTTCTTAGAAAGTACATAAGCTATGCCCGTAGATACGTTATACCTAGAATGAGTGATGGTGCTTTAAAGCTTTTAGAAGAATTCTATGTACAGTTGAGACGTAGTGGTGGTGGACCGCAAGCACCAATACCTATTACTGCTAGACAGTTAGAAGCACTAGTAAGGCTTGCTGAAGCACATGCTCGTATGGCTCTTAAACCAGTTGTTACAGAAGAGGATGCTGAAGAAGCTATAAGGCTTATGAGTATTATGTTGAAGACAGTTGGTATTGACATAGAGACTGGGAGGATAGATATAGATACACTAATGATTGGTAGACCGAGGAGTCAGCAGGAGAAATTCCGTACACTTATGGAGATTATAACTGAGTTAATAGAAGCTAGTGAAGAAGAGCGTGTGTCTATAAAGGATATTATAGAAGCTGCTAAAGAAAGGGGGTTGTCAAAGGAATTTGTGTTAGAGACTATAAGGAGGCTTAAGAGAGAAGGAGAGCTCTATGAACCAGAGCCAGGCTATATAGCTAGGGTATAGAACTTCAGTAGAGCTAGACAACAGTAGTCTCTTCATAACCCTTTTGTATTCAGTGCTGGAACGCTTCTTCATCAGTTCATAAAATTTAATAAGCTGTTTCACAGTCATAAACTCTACTCAGATAAAAACATGGAAACAGGAGGATGCTTAAGAGGGATTTAGAGTTGTCTCAAGAAACCAAGTATGTAGTTAAGGCTGGAAATAAAGAGATAGAGATTAATGAAGACACACTTAAAATTATAAGAGAATACCTACACCGTCCAATGAGCCTTGAAGAACTAGCTAGTAAACTAGGTTTAGAATCATGGGATCAAGCGTATGAGTTTATAAAAAAGATACCAGCATGGATCATATGGACACCGCCAAGTCTGTGGAAATACCGTATAAAATGGATAAAAGAGAAAGAATAAAACAGCCCCCTTCTTCTAAGGAAAACATAAACAAATACTATCTATAACTAGCAACATTATTAAGTAAGCTAAAAACGGTAAAGAATATAAAAACACACAGCAAAAACTATGAATGAATAAAGAGAGGATAAGGGGCCGTCGTCTAGCTTGGTAGGATGCGGGCCTGGGGAGAAACCCCGTTGGGTAAAAACTATATAACCTAGAACGCCCGTGGCCCGGGGTTCAAATCCCCGCGGCCCCACTATACTTGCTAGAAATAGACTATTGATCTTGGATAGTGGGTTCTATATAAGTTTTTCTATTTTAATACCTTTAATAACACCTTCTAAGGTATTACCTATGTAATATTGTCTGTCTTTATGTGTAGTATCTTTTTTCATCAGTATTTCCTAGTTATTTAAACGTATTACCTCTACTAGTGTTTAACTATGCTAGTTCAGTAGGTATTACTGATGGTGGTGGTTTCTAATGCCAGTACGTTATGTGTGTAGACGTTGTGGATATGTACTTTGGGAGTTTAAACATGTTGGGCAAGACTGCTATGGATTACCTACACCGACTGAGGTTATGAATGTATATGGAGGTATATGTCCTAGGTGTAAGAGAGAGCTTCGTAAACCAGGGCTTGATGATATAATTATTGATGATAGAACACGTTCTAATACTTTACTAAGTAAGAAGTTTATAGGTAGTCGAGGAGTTCAAGAAGCGATCTCAGTGTCTTCAATGAAGGATACTTCTTATAGTGTTGAAGCCTAGTTATGATTTTTTCTCTATCTACAGTATCTAATATTCTATCTCTAAACCATGATCTTATGAAGAAGTATGAAGCTATTGATGTTAGGTTATGTGTTCTTCTACCATATCGTGCTGATTCAAAGTCTATAAAGTATATGTCTTTATTCTCATCAATAAGTACGTGTGTTCCAGGTCTATTAAGCTCTCCATGATCCACTCCTAAACTGTCAAGAATATATGCTTTAACAAGCACTCTCCTAATAATATCTCTAACACTCTCTAGATCGCCTTTTTCTAGATAATAGCTAATATATTCTCTAAGTGTTTTACCAACTATAAAATCCATTACAATAAAGTCTCTACTCCAATAATAGACTCTAGGAACAAGTTTGTATGGAGACAAGTACTCTAGAAGCATACCCTCATACTCTAGACTACTCCTTCTAGAGTCGATTCTACGTATTTTAACAAGTCTTAAGAAGCCGTTATGGATACATAGTGTAGCTATAGACGAGTATCCTTTACCAATAACATTGTACTTATAGAGTCTAAAAGACCCGTAGTCGACTAGATACTCAATACCTATGTCTATACACTTACGTAGTCTTTCTAAGAATAAATTCTCTCTACACCTACTTGGAGGATAGCATAAGGCATATCTAATAAACAAGTTATCCTCTACACTATACAGTACTTCATCCAAACAGGCTTTCTTAACACGAAATCTGCAATCCATTCTCTAAAAGCCTCTTCTTGTTCATATACTCTATATAACCCTTCAATAGATACTATAACTGGCTTAATATTTCTAAAATGGGGTGGTACAAGGTATTCCTTAAACCTATCGATAAGTATGTCTTGTATAAACCTGTACTTCCTACTAGTAAGTACTTTTAATAAACCATCTCTACCAACCCATGGACCAGATATGCTTGATGAATAATGTTTTTCTATAAAACTATGGACTCTATCAAATACGTAGTGCGGTGGTCCCTCTCTACACTTGTATATTGGTAGAATACACTCCTCTAACTCAAAACCAATAATAGCTAAGTAGTCTTCATTACTCCATAGACTATAGTATACTGGTTTAAAGTCAAATAGTTTAAGAAGCTTCCACAGTCTATCAGCAATTCTATCAAGTTCACCCCATAGTGTTTCTGGAGGTAGTTTAGTAAGTAGTGGGAGTATTAGGAAGAATATGCATCTACCAATAGCTTGGCTAATTAGTTCGTTAAAGCTATAGTCTAGCCTAGTTCTATAGAAGAAGTCCTTTGATGGATTCTCTAAATAGCATCTAGAAGCTATAGAGAACAATGCTAGTGAACGACTAGACACTGCTGCCCCAGCATTCCTAGAGGGGTCAACTGGGTCTGGAGCATAGACTATTGAGTCTGGATACTTTCTTCTAAGAAAGCCTATAACCTCTCTAAACTCCCTATACGGCATGTTAAGTGTGTTAATATATACTGGAGGTTTCCACTTTACAGCATTCCTTAAAACATTATGGAAGCTTCCATAAGTTATAACTAAGAGTTCAACCATGTAGCCAGAAAACCCTTTAACACGGATCTCTGCTCCATAAACACCTACTGTCTTCATAAACTTCTTTAAAAGTCTTACATCATCTCTCCCCGCTTGGTCAAGGTGTTCAATAACGTATCTTGTATGGAATGGTGTTCGATCAACAGCTGTTTTAGCCTTCCTAGGATCGCTTACTTTAATAGCTGGTACAAGATCTGCTTCAACACCTTCTATATAGACTCTAACATAGGGGTGTTCAGCATAGCGTATAGTGTATTTGCCTATCTCCTTAGCTGTTTGAAGCAATAGTTTAAAACCGTAGTTGTCTATTTCTTCTCTACTCCATTCCTCTGGAAACAACACAAATATATCTAGATCATACTCTCCTGAAAGCCATGTATCTTTAGCAATACTACCCTGTAGAGATACTTCTGCTTCAACATTGTTTTCTTTAAGAACCCTCTCCAAAGCATTCTTTATTCTAGAATAAACTCTCTCTATAAGAACATACTCTTCTCTAGAAGGCTTTATAGTCTTAAGTACTTCTTCTTCAACATCTAGTCTCTTACCAGTTATACTCATTCTTCAACAGCCTTTATAACACATAGATCACTGTATATAGGTCCCTGTGGTGTTAATATACTTCTCTTAACCTTAACCTTATTAACAACGATCTCTCCAAAAAACTCGCTAATATACTGTTCAATATACTTAACTAGTCTACTCAAGTTTCTAGAACTCTTAACACGAGCAATAGTTATGTGTGGTACAAATCTTTCCCTATTAGCTGGTATTCTTAGACTACGTAGGATTTTTTCAACAGCATTATGTAGATCAACTAGTTGGCTTGAACCCTCAGTAACACCAGCCCATATAACACGTGGTCTATGGATGTTAGGGAATACACCAAGTCCTTCAATCCTTATCTTAAATGGTTTAAACTTAAGCTTCTCCTGTAAAGCGTTACACAGCTGATCGACTCTAGTAATGGGTATTTCACCTATAAACCTTAGAGTAATATGTATGTTTTCTGTAGCAACAGGCTTTAGATCAGCTTTAGAGTCTACAAGATAGTCTCTAACACTAGCAAGCCTCCCTTTAACCCTGTCATCATCTATATCAACAGCTATAAACGTACGTACATGAGTCAAAAACTATACACCACTACAGTACTACTCTCTAAACTACTAGAAACCTCTACTCTAAATATTAATGTTTTCTCTATAGCATCTACACTTATTTATTCCAGCTTATATATGTAGAGTTGTTATGGAGGATACTACATGGTTAAACTACTGATTTGTATAGTCGGTATGCCAGGTAGTGGTAAGAGCTTAGTTGCTGAAGTAGCTAGAGAACTAGGTCTTCCAGTATACAATATGGGTGATGTTGTACGTGAAGAGACTTTGAAGAGATATGGTAGGATAATGCCTGATCTTATGGTTGAGGTTTCTAAGATACTTAGGAATGAGTATGGTGAAGAAGTTGTTGCTTTAAGAACTATTGAGAGAATAGACTCCTCTAAAGAGGTTATTGTAGTTGATGGTGTACGCAGTCTTAGGGAAGTTAGTGTTTTCAAGAACTATGCTAGAGAAGTAGTCGTGGTAGCAGTACATGCCTCTCCTAAAACAAGGTTTAATAGGATACGTAGTAGGAGGAGACCAGGTGATCCGGATAAGTGGAGCGAGTTTGTTAAAAGGGATCATATAGAGTTGTCTTTTGGTATAGGCGATGTAATAGCTTTAGCAGACTATATGATAGTTAATGAAGGGAGTGTAGAAGATACTAGAGAATATGCTAAAGAACTGTTTAGGAGGTTGGTAGAGAGTGTATGTAAGAGTTGAAGTAGAGGTTAGGCCTACAGAGGGTCTTGAGAAGGTTGTTAGAGCTTTAAAGAATGTATTTGATGGAGATATAGAAGTTGTTGATAGAGGTAATGGATACTATACCGTACGTGGTATATCAGATAGCCCACACTCACTACATAAGATCCATGAACTACTACGTATATATAGAATACTTGATGCTGCACGTAAGTACTTGTTGAAGGGGTTGAGAGGGAATACTATAGTTTTTAAAATACATAAACAAGCAGCTTATGTTGGGAAGATCTCCTTTATAGATGATGATAGAGAGTCTCCACTAGGAGCTATAACGTTTACTATAGAAACAAGTGATCCTGAGAGACTTATTGATTGGCTAGCACCAAAGACTAGTAGAGGCAAGCCTTTATGGGAGATAGGTATGCCTGAAGATTAGGGGAACACTATCATATAATCTTCTCCAACAATAACGTTCTTGAAGAACCTATATGCATCAATGTATAGTTCATAGCCATTCTCATAACGTGAACTAATATGTGTTAAAACAAGTCTTTTAACTCTAGCTTCTCTAGCTATAATTGCTGCATCAAGTGATGTTGAATGTCCTTGTCTGTAAGCTTCGTCTCTCATATGGCTTGTAAAAGTTGCTTCATGTATAAGTAAGTCGGCACCCCGTGCTTCCTCTAAAACACTATTGCATGGACGAGTGTCTCCAGAATACACGATCTTCCTTATAGCGTGTCTCCTCTTAGCCTCTATACTAAAACCATAAGCCTCTACCCCATGATCTACACTAAATGGTTTAACAGATAAATGATGATCACTATATACTACACTTCCTTCCCTTATAGGTATAAACTCTATATTAAATCCAAGACTGTCTATTCTTTTAGATTGTAAAGTGATAAGTATTTGCCTTAAACTATCTGGAGCTATGATATAGAGTGTCTTATCCCTATCAAGCATATGCATAGACTGGATCATACCAAATAATCCGAAGAAGTGGTCTCCATGGAGATGTGATATAAAGATTGCTCTAACTTTTACAACACCTAAGCCAGCTTTAAATAGTCTCTCTTGACAGCCCTCTCCAGTATCGAACAAGTATATGTCTCCATTAACCTTTAAAGCATTGCATGGAAGACCCCTACCAATAGGTACAGCGGTTCCTGTTCCAAGTAGGTGCCAACGTATATTCAATACCTATACACCATATATACTACTCTTGTTAAACCACTATGTATATACA
>Ga0190312_1000071_pt1 | contig 39343 bp, 38 predicted proteins | sample 487007910_MG_FD_165046 | JGI IMG/M metagenome (GOLD analysis project Ga0190312, IMG submission 165046) | Hydrothermal vent sediment bacterial communities from Southern Trench, Guaymas Basin, Mexico - 4870-07-9-10_MG | ecosystem: Environmental > Aquatic > Marine > Hydrothermal vents > Sediment ... | reverse complement strand
AGAGAAAAAGATAAGTATCACCTAGTAGAAATGCTTAGATTATACAATATGCTGAAAATAAGAATAAATGTTGATAGGCTAAATGAAATCCTCAAAAAATATTCGTATCTCAGGGATAGATGGGAAGCAATACTATCGATAGCGAAAAAGGACTATGATCTCGAGCTAACAGAAGAAGGATACGTAATCCTATCAAAACAAACATGATTTTTTATCGTATTTAGACGTTTTCTATTCGAATTTTCTCCTTAGTGGGGTTTTGTCAAAATCTTTGTTGTTTGAGTATATTACTTGGCACTCGTTTTTCCAGGGCAACTGCCAGATGTATAGCGTCTTCGAGGTCAAGTCCGTACCGCTGTGCAAGGCTCATCGCCTCTTCGAAATAATTATTTCCAAAATACTGAAAGATAATCCTAGGAGGGAATTAAAGCTCAAAACCTCCAAAGATCTCAAAAAGTATGATTTTTATGGTTATTTTTATTCTAATATTCTGCTCTAGATTCGGAGTTCACTATGAGTGCGAGTGATAATTCCGGGCACTTCGAGGAGAGCCAGGAGGGTAGATATTGCCCGTCCTGCGGTCGATATGTTGGGCATCACAGTTTATGCCCATATTGCGGTGCGAGGGTGAAAGTTCGCGTATCGCTAAAGGTGCTGGCAATAATCTCCTTAATCCTTGCGGTTAGTGGTGTAATTGCTATATACTTCGCAGCGCACAGTAAAGCCCCCACAGTACTTGTTGAGCAGATAACTCCAGAGATGAATTATGCGAGGGTCAGAGTAGTTGGCTACGTTGTTTCTGCCCCATACTATGATGATATCTCTGGGCGACTCTCATTTAGAATTGTAGATCTTAATTGGACATACAACGAATACTTCAATACTAGCAACATTATAGTTAATGTATATCCACCAACATCGCTTGAACTTATCAGACTGGGGCGAATACCCGTTCTTGGCGATAAAGTTGAGGTTGTTGGCACACTTAAACTGCGAGGATATATTGCCATGGCAATAAACTACGAAGAAGACTTAAATATACTCAGGGAAGCCCCAGTATCTGTGTCGATCGACGAGATTGCAAACAATTGGGGCTCGATGATCGGTAAGAGTGTTACTGTCGATGGGTGGGTTGTTGAATATTCAAATTACTCTGGAATGTTGCTACTCAAGATAAAGGATTACTACTCCACAACACAATACAAGCTTTCCGTGTACATACCCGAGATAGTCTATAAATGGCTTGGAAATATGACTGATTTCTTCTTGGGAGATAAGATAGAGATAACGGGTAACATATGGGAGTACAGGGGAGAGCCTGAGCTTGTTCCTTGGAACGCATCATCCATTGTGCTGATCGAAAAACTGGAAATAATGCCTCTCGCGGAGATACTTGCCAACACTAGCTTCTATGGTGAGGCAAATGTTATCGTTATGGTCAATGTTACTGTTGTGGGGTATCACCCAACCTACCACAACATCGTATATGTTACTGATAGTTCCACAGCCTCCCAAGTTACTATATTCATCGATTGGGAAGTGTGGGATTCTCTAGGCACAGAAGCAAAGCAAAAGCTGAACACGATAGGTTTTAACTTCGTTACTATCGGTATGTGCACATTCTACAAGAGCTCCTTTGAGATAGCAGTATATGACCCATCGTGGCTTATACTGGGCTGAGTGCCTATGGATGTGCTCATCGGATTACTGTTCGTGATATTAGGAGTTATAGTTGGTGCGCTTGTAAGTATTCTCCCCTCAGTACACATATACAATATTGCCCCAATATTCATACTCATAGCCCCCTCACTTGGAATACCATCATCATGCCTGCTCTTCTTCCTACTTGGTAATGTCATCGGTTTTGCCGTGATAAACGCGATATCCACAATCTTCTTCTCAGCACCTGATGACACAACATTCATAGTTTTGCTACCAGCACAAACAATGCTCATTAACGGGAGAGGATTTGAGGCGGCTATCATGATGGGTGCGGGTGCCTTGATCGGAGCATCAGTACTTGTTGCTTTATCCCCATTACTAGTGTTGATCATCCCAGTGGTGCTGAGAGTAGTAAATCCGCACTTACATTGGATCCTAGCCCTATTCTTATTCTACATACTTTTCTCCGAATTCCCTAAAGATTTCGGTATTGGCAAATCTAAATGGGCAAGATTCAAAGCTGCATGGAGAACCCTCGCAGCAGGCTACCTAACGTTCATTCTTGCATCAGTCTATGGCTTCATAATAATGTATGGTAACATAATGCCCGTCGAATCCGCCTACTTCGGAATGCTTCCAGCTTTCATAGGATTGTTCGCTATTTCTAGCCTCATAATGAACATTTTTTCGAGACCAAAAGTCCCGAAGCAGAACATACAGAGGAGCCTAGACGCGACAAAACTGGATCTCATAAAAGGTGGCTTGGCGGGAATATCGGGGGGGCTCTTTGCAGCCATAGTACCAGCATTGACTGGAGGTATGGGGTCAATAATCGCCGGTCAAGCTACGGGTCAGAGGGATGAGGCACAGTTCATAATTTCTATTGGTGCGAGCAGATTCGTCTACTATGTGGGGGCATTTTTCTTTCTGTTCATGCCGGGATTCAGTATTGTTCGTGGTGGTCTCGCAAATATCGCCGCAACAGTATATATCCCGCAGAGATACTCTGAATATTTTGTTGCTGTAGCTGGTATAGCCATAGGAAGTGTTCTTGCATTCGGCATTCTTGTTTTGATTTCATATTTTCTTGCGAACAACATACACAGAGTCCGCTATGATTATCTATCCATAGCAATAATAATTCTCCTAAGCGTAATCGTATATTCCACCACGGGGCTCATGGGCTTATTTGTGATGGTTGTTGGTACCGCTATAGGTCTAATACCCCTGATATATGGTTCCAGGAGACTTCACTGCATGGCGGTCATAATATTCCCGTTGATGCTTAGCATGGCTGGTTTAGCTGATGAATTTGCGTTGCTCTTAGGGCTACCAATTTGAGGGCGTGATGTTGTATGAGGGGAGTAACACACTATTTTCTTGCTGCCGCCCTAGTAAGTCTTATTCCGTTCGTCATGCAGCTAAGTGTGTATGAGAAAGCATTCATCATCGTGGTAGGTGCGGTAGCGGGGATCCTACCAGACTTCATAGATTTTAAGATTGTGAGACTTCTTTGGCCCATCGACGAGGAGATAATTCCAGAATGGCCGATCCCAGATACGAAGGCCATAGCGAAGAGGATAGCTGATATAATAGATAGAGCATGGAATGAAAAGAGAACAATCACAATACAGATCCATACGATAAAAACTGGCCCAAATACTTGGAGGCGATGGTACATACATTTGGATCCCGATAAGAAAAAAGTTTCGGTGATAATAGGCCCCATACAGACATTTGGTGGTAGACTGTTTATGAGTACTGTAGAGGAGATCCTCTCAGAAAAGAGAATGGGTGAAGCCTATTTCAGTGCCCCTCTAAAATATGATTATAAGAATAGGACGATCGAAGTGTCGATCCTAGCAGGCCCAACAATCGCATTTAAACCAAGCAAGGATCATGTAGAGGTGGTATTTCTTCCTTGGCACAGATATATGAGCCATAGCTTCATACTTATGTTCCTCCTAGCATCAGTGGTATTTCTGTCTATTTGGGGTATGGGTTTCAGTCTATTCGCCTCAGCTCTCTACTCAGCTGCATTCATGGTTGGCTATGCATCACACATACTATCGGATCATCTTGGGCATATGGGATCCAATCTCTTCTGGCCTATCACTAAGAGCAGGACCCCAGGACTTAAACTAACAGAGTCAGCGGATCCCTACTCCAACTTCGCTGTTTTCTGGTTATCAATAACAACACTATTCTGGCAGATGAATGCATACGTTCCCGAACCAATAGTGTTTCCTTGGACCTTGAAGCTTGGGGCAATAGCGATAAGTGTGTTCTATGTGGTCATCATAATGATTCTTCCGACATTGCTAATACTGATATTGCGCCATAAATATTGGAGACCTTCCAGCGATCCATACCTCGAAAATCTACTCAGAGAAGAGCTCCTGCAGATATAAACCGAGCACCGCGAAGATCAATGTTGATTCAAAGCATACCGTTTAGATCGGGATAAGGTAGCATGTTGTGGACTAGGATAAGAGAAGCAAAGATTGATGGAGGCATGTGTATTGTCATAAAATAGGGTCATTAGCTTAGAAGAAATGGTTTTATGCACTCCTCTACAGCTCTCTCTATGTATTTTTCGTTGAAGCTTCTTTCAATGTCTTTTACTGCATATAGTATTACTTTTGCCAGCGCACTATAGATATCGACGTATCTCGAAGAATAAATAGTGACCAAAAACCTAGAACTCCTAGTGAAAACAATGCACCCCCTCCCCAGCTGTATTAGCTTAATAGAACCCCCTAGGATCCTATTCGCAACATCGTCAGATCCCCATATAAGCCCAACTATCGCATCGACGGTGTGTCTATCCATGAATGGGGACCAATCAAAAATCTTCTTTGCGGACATAAGATCAACAACCACTATGGATAAGATCATCGATGACCCTAGAGCTAGGGGGTATAAGGCCTGTCTAAGGGCTAAGAGTATCGAGATGATTATCGCTACTAATGTTAGGCAAACTATAATTTTATACACGTCGAAGCTTATCATCCACAAAATATTTACAAGGATCACATCAATCGATAGTCCTATCGCGGGGGGAGCATATAGCAGTATGAAATCTCTAAGTGCTCTGGTTCTCTGCCTAAAGATCTTCGTATTTCTGGCGATACTTGCAACTGTGAGCGCTGTACTAATAACCCCGATGAAGTATAGCGTTGCTAGGAATACCACATCATAGAACCACCACTGATTCATGATCAAGTACCTCTCCCAAAAAATACCTGTTTTTACAGGGTTTATATACATGGCATATGATACGTACGACGCCCCTAAAATGATAGATAACCCGATGGCTTTGCCCAAAATCAGGTTTGCGCCTCTTATGGCTTCTGAAAGAATAATATAGACCACAAAGCCCAGTCGGATAATACCTATGCCCAAAACGGTGAATAGCCACGCGTAGAAATAGCTTGGACTTACGCTTGAAATAGCTATGAAGAGCGAAAATAGGAGTATCGAAATGAGCTCACTTATAAGTAGTCTCCCTCCTAGAGTCTCATTGATAATTATTCTGGAAGTACGATCTTGTAGAATCTTAACGAGAACAATCAAAGCAAAAACAAATGATACCAAGGAGCCCACGAAACTAATCACTTCTTAACACCAACGCTTACTCACACCTCCAAACAAATATGAGCTCTGAATCATAGAGAGGATATGGAAACAGTGTAGCCTCCACATAAAGCACCAAATCATCACAAATCCGCAATATGTTGCCCCAGAGGTACTCCACGTTGTCTCTTGTTAGCGTTGTGGGCATGTTCGATACTCCTAGACTACAAGTTGATACTAATACATCTAGTGATTTTCCCACATAAAAAAGCCCTGTAGCCTATATTCCTCATCGCTTTGCAGATATTCTTTTCCTACCTGCTTTATTACTAAGTTGTTTTGGGTTTCGCTTTCAGCTTCCTACGAGCTCTTATCTTGGTTATTTCTGACATCTGGAAGAGTTAACAAATTTACGTTTAGTGATATCTGGATAGAAATCCAAGATGATTTTTCAGATCAGTTTTAAGGGTAGATAAACTACATCCGCAACATGGGAAAATAGAATAAAGAGTAGTTTTTTATCTGTTATATAAGACGATACCTGTCAATCCCAGCCCCAACAAGATGAATGCTAAGTCTGCTAAGATAAACGCGGGGATAAGATAGGCAGAGTATTTCCTCTGGTTGTATGTGAGAAGCAAATATGTGTAGACAGAGCTGAATGCTATTAACCACCAACCAACAAAGTTTGATATTGGTACTCCATACCAAGGCCCACCCATGTGCCATGTCCATATGCCGAGATGAACCGCTATGGGGTCTAGGAAAAGGTCATACATTACCGCAAATGTTGCTGCTAGGATAGATATTATTAGACGTTCCTTTGGGCTGAAGTACTCAGTTTCATAGTATTTTCGTCCCCCAACAGTCGCCATGGCTATGTGCATGTTTGGATATATGTTCACTATCCAGCCAAACCCAACGAATATGCTGTTTAGAATAATGTTGTTCCATATATATTCATAGGCACCAGAGGAAACACCTATAAACTCCACTATTACAGCTATTGGGACAACAATGGAGATAAATATCCTCGTATCCAGAGAACCACGGATCCTATTTAGATGCCAGCAGAAAATAATGGCTGGGATTATGACGAGAAGCATGGGCGTTACTGGGTCAATCATTTCCCCTCACCCAGATAAGAACAACATAGATTGCAAGGGGAATAGCGGGTATGATGACCAACGGAAGAAGCTCTATAGCCCCGTATGCAAAACCGAGTATGAGCAGAATCAACAGCATCAATATGTACATGATGAATGGGAGATCATCTATCACGCTAATAGCCATATGGATCACACTTATCAGCCACGATAATAGAATCAATTCGCAATATAAAACTACGGTATGAACAAAACGTGGGTTTTTAGCGTAACCTATTTTTCTCCTAAATTAAGGAGAAATTCATTGTGATGTGCCTTCCCGCTCGAAACTTTAGGCCAGTGGATTAACATCAACTTTTTAAATCAACAATAGGCGTAATAATATATATAGTGGTTTCTATGTCGGAGTTGCTATCTCCAGAAGAGATGCTTGATAGGCTCTTCTACTATGTTAAAGCTGGCAGATTTGAGGAGGCACTGGCATATTTTTCGGCGAATGCACCTAGAAATCATCTTCTTACATTCCTGCAGATAGAACCATACGTGAAGCTACCTAGAATTGTTAGAAGAGTTGGAGAGTATATATTGATCGCTGTTAAGAAGGAACGGAATTATTGGGGTGTGTTTGTTATTGGGGTTGATGACGCATACAGATTTTTCTGCCATAGGTTGCGCTTGCTAGATGTAGATCCGCTGAAATTTGCTGTTGAGGCTACGGAGAGGGATATCAGACAAGCTATGGGCTTTGATTACCATGCCTGGGAGATGAGGAGAACAATGTTTCGAAGAGGTATCAGAGTCCGCCTACAAGGCGATCTAACGATAAGATATGTTGAAGTTTTCAGAGATGAAACTCACCTTTACTATTGGCTCATGGTGGAAATAGCGAAGTCTGTCTTCAATTTGGAGAGAAATATTCAGAACTATCAACAAGTCATAAACTATGTTGAGATGCTTCTTGAGAATGGTAGGTATGAAGAGCTAGACAAATACTTGGATAGGATTCTAGCGGCTTTATATTTATTGGCGATAAATATGGATCTTGGGAGGATGGAGAGTGTTCTTGGGTTGGACGAAGCCGATCTTAGGGATGAAAATGAATTCGTACGTTTATCTAGGAGGTTCTTGGAGGAGATCGTAAGGACTATATGTAGACATGAGAATATTTATCGGATAAGACTAGACAACCATATCCTAAAGGTTATTGGTGTCCTAGCAAGGGACATAGTGGAGATAATAGAGCTAAACATGTTGCAAATAGGAAGAGTTTCAGACGTATTTGACACATCGGCAATACTCTTGCTCAGAGAACAAACCTTAGTTGCTTATCACGATGAGCATAAGACGGCGATGCTTACCTCGCCCAGAGCGATGATAATACCGGATTTTCTCAGAGCTCATACACTACAAGTTAGAAGAAATGTAGAGCCGATAGTCATAACAATGCGAGCTCTATAGCCCATCATTAGAAATAATCGTTTGGATAATGGTAATTTTTAAATAGCGTTGATAGGTAATTATATATTTGGAGAGACATAGGTGTTGATGGTGGCTGAGAAAAAAGGAATAAGGCAGATCCAAATCGCTGTGGAAAAGAAAGCAAAGCTTGAGCTTAAATCAGAAGAGGAACTCGAAGAAGTTGAGATCGATCTGTCAGCAGAAACCAACACGCGCCCAGCTGATTGAAGCCTACTGTTTTTGCCACTATTTTTTACTAAGAATAGCTTTATCATGGTTCACTGGCACCATTTTTGGATTTGGGTGCCCTTATTAGTTTATGGTGTTTTTTGGTGCCTACCGGAAAATAGGTAAGTTGATATATAATGTCTGAGCCCGAGGCTCCTGAGGAGTTGCTAGCTATTCTGTATGAATATCTGCGGAGAGGGGATGAAGAGAGGGCCGTTGAACTTTTTAGGAAGCATTCACAGGAGAATCAATTTGAGACTTTTCTGAATATGGTGAACACCTCCAAATACGAGGTATACGATGTGGGGGAGTACATAGTTGTTCTCGCAGAGATACCGAACCATGGTAATCATGTTTTTGTTATAGGCTTAGACGATAACTACAATTTCTTCTGCCATAACCTCCCAGAAGAATCAGCGAGTAGAATTCTTCCAGGAGCCATGACAGCGAGCACTATTCGCAACGAAATGGGTTTCGATTATCACGTATGGGAGATAAGTGAGATGGGTCGTCTTCCGAGGGCCAGAATAAGGATACAGGGCGATGTTGTCATTACTATCGAAGAAATCTTCCAGAGTGAGGACGAATTATTATTTTATCTCTATACGACCATACTGGAGGCTTTATTTCGAGTATCTAGAGGGGTTTTTCTGCATCCTCTTCCGCCAATAATTCTGCGTACTATTCGTGTAGCTAACTGTAAAACTATTGAGGATATGCACAAGATATTACGCCGAGAACTTACAAAGCTTAGTGAGCTAACTCTGCATCGAATACTGAAAGAGATAAGCAAGATACTACCAAAATACGTACCTAAAAATGATCCTAGATATATCTACGGGTGCTACGATAGAGACGCATGCGTTGATCTGATCTTGCAGGTTATTGACAGTTATGTTAGGGACGCGATAAGAGATATCTGTGAATCCGAGAGGATTCTTAACATACACCTAGGAAACCACCAGATAAAGATAATAGGCATACTTGAGAGAAACATAAGGGATACTATAGGTGGAAACTGGGATCTCCCCCAAGACAGAATACGGATATATGTTCTGCGACCCCACGTAATCGTGGCGCTCCACGATGAGCACAAATCAGCCTCCCTTGAAGTCCCAATGTGCATTCTATCGGTATCCTCTCTTCGGGTTGGGCCTCTACAAGTAACTAGACACAGAAGAATAAGGATTAGAAGCGAAGCAATTATGCGTCTCAAGGTGGCCGTTGTGGATCTTTGTGGAGTTGACCCTAGGATGATCTTGCCTATTGAGTCATTTTTCGGATTTAGGGGGTACATGGATACCGTCGGTAGCGACATATTTGTCCGTAGAGAGGTGATAAATGTTGATTCTCTAAGAATACTACTAGAATTAGCTATATTCTACATGAGGCCGGATCCCCGCTTCGAAAAAGTGATTCCTCTCCTATATAGGGGAGCTAGAATCGGCGTGTTTATCATAGATCCATGTGATAAGGATGCCATTAAGAAACTTTCGAGGCAGATAAACCTATTCTGGATAAGTACGCGGGGAAGCTGGCCAATAGTGATTGCCGAGTATAAATCAGAGGAAGAAGCTGATTTGCGGAGCAAAACTTTTGAAACTCTCGATAGATACATAAAAAGCGTGTCTAGACGAACAGTAGCTCCATCGAGGTACATATGGATCCGCAGGCAGGATAGAAACATATTAATGAATACTATAAGGGAATGTATCAGTGACATAATAAGACACTACATAAGAACACTACGGCGCTCTCGAATGTAGGATACTCGCAGTATTTTCTTTCTCATCTCGGCAATATCAGCCACCTCACCGATTCATCCCGATGTAATCCAGAGACCTTCACAGTATTAATTGACAAAAAGGATCGCTCAGCCAAAAATCGCTATAAATGATATTCTGCAATAAAACTTATATATTGTAGTATTGTATTATAGTAGTATAGTAGTAAAGTAGTTTTTACTGGTGATGATCTTTGAAGAGTAAGATAACTAGTATTCGCATAGATCCCGAACTTTGGAAACGTGCCAAGATTGCCGCCGTGGAGGAAGGTATAACTCTTAGTGACTTGGTTCAAGAGGCTATTAGTATTATTGTTGATTGGCGGCAGATTGTAGATGAGTTTCAGTTGAATGTGGATAAGAGTCTACTCGATAAGATGCTCAAGATAAGAGAGAGTGGTGATTTGCCTTTTATTATCGTTTCGAAGAAGACTGCAGTAGAACTTGTGAGAGAGGGGAGGGATAGGTGGTTGTAGTATATGTGGATACCAATGTCATAATCGCTAGGTATAAGCCCGACGACCCGTTATACTCCATCGCGAATAGGCTCTTCCAGAAAGACTATGACTTCGTAATTTCGCCCATAACTTTGGTGGAGCTTTACTCTGTTTTGTCGCGAGTAAAACCATTTTTGAAGTTTAGGGAAGGGTTAGAAAATGTAAGTATAGATACAATAATAGCATTTATACTTTATGACTCCAAACTAAAAATAGTGGCAAGAAGTTTCATGTCAAGACTGCAGATTCTCGGTAAGAGGCTTAGAGTCCCCCTTGAGTATCATCTCGTGATAAAACTCGCTGAAAAACTCCGGTTAAAGACACTTGATATGCTCCATATTGCGTATGCATATATGCTAAGGAACACACTAGACTACATAGTTACGGGCGATGACGATATTCTCAAGGCCAGAGAACTCATAAAGCAACACATAGGATTGGAAGTTAGAAAGCCGTCTGAGCTTACATGAGAGCACCAAGGGGGTCACATCAGCATTTTAATTTCTAACACTTTAAAACTTAAGTATTTTGGATGGTTGTACCAGAGCTCCCCAGTAAGCCCACCAGGAGATCCCTAGTACCAGCATTACCATGCTCGTCGTTAGCATAAATAGGGCGAAGGGTCTCTTCTTAGTGTTACTTAGCCCCATCCTAAGACAAATTATTAGTGCTAAAGCTGCGAATATTAGCCCCTCTATCCCCGTCTGTCCCTCAACCGTTGCTACAATTAGGTAGAATCCGTGTAGAACACCAGATAGATATAGCAGGAACCTCTCCTGCCTGCTCATCTTAAGCTCGGTATCAATTAGCAGGAATATCAGTAAGATTAGGAACAGTGGGTAATACATAAGTTTGTGCCCGATGATCTCATCTAAGAAATAGGCTAATTTCTGTGATTCAGCTGCCTCGCCAAATCTTGCAAGACAATTGGCACCTTCGCAATGCTGTAGCAAATCTAGCGCGTTGGCAGCCCAGTGGACGCCGTGTCCCTCAAAGAAAATGGCATATGCTATGAGAAGTGTTGTTGATAACTTCTTATCCCTGATATCGTAGCTCCTATAGAGCGAAAGTAGGATTATAGCCATAAACGGCACAAACAGAGTGATATCAATTATGTCTGGGAAGTTTATTGGCGCTGTCTTCCACCCCGTGAGTAGTTCTATGAAGACAGGGACATCAATAAGAACAAAAGAACCAATGCCATAAGCAACGATAGTTTTGATTCTCCTATCCATAGACCCATCACCCAGAATATTTCCGCTAACCAAAAGAAATCTTGCTTTAAATATCTTTGCTTGCTTATACCGAGATGTACCAAGTCCACCGACATCTTTTCTATATTTGGGTGATAAAAGTGGTTTTTTATCTGATTATACCTATGTGTGATTGGGGATCGGTTTGGGTAAGATAGTTGGTGTTGACATAGGTGGAACATTCACAGATTTTGTTGTCTTTGACAAGAATAGGGGGATCTTTGTTAGCAAGATTAAAGCTCTGTCTACTCCGAGGAGACCACAGAAAGCTGTTATGAGGGTTCTCAGCAAGATATCCAAAGAATATCAGGATATCGACGTCATTGTACATGCTACTACAATAGCGACAAACACGTTGCTGGGCCAAGTTGGGTTGGAAATCCCAAGAACAGCCCTAATAACTACAAAGGGGTTTAGAGATATCCTTGAGATTGGGCGCCAGCGGAGACCATCGCTATATGATTTGTTCTTTGAGAAGCCAAAGCCCCTAATTCCTCGGAGATTTAGATTTGAAGTTAATGAACGTGTTGACGGGGAGGGACGGATCCTTCGTAAACCCTCCGAGAAAGAGCTATTGGAGATAGTCGACAAGATACTGAGAGCGGGTAGCTTGTCCGTTGCTATATGCTTTATTAACAGTTATCTAAACAACGAGAATGAAGCCTATGTCAAGAAGTTTCTTGAGCGACATTTGAAGGGAAAATTTATATGTGCGAGCTATGAGGTTGATAACCAGTATAGGGAGTATGAGAGGATGAGTACAACAGTTGTCAACGCCGTTCTCATGCCGATAGTCACTGAGTATCTAACAGAGCTTGAAAAATCGATAGAACAGGTTATCCCCAGAGCAAAATTCTTGATCATGAAGAGTGATGGAGGAGTCTCAGAATCTAGATTCATCGCTAAGAGACCAGCAACAATAATCGAGAGCGGACCAGCAGCAGGAGTTATGGCAACGAGATTCCTAGGCTCCATCCTTGGGCTAACAGAACTACTTAGCTTCGATATGGGAGGCACAACAGCTAAGGCTGGAACAATTATTGGTGGCGAACCGACCATAACAACTGAGTACGAGGTTGGTGGTAAGGTGCATGCCGGCCGCATTATAAAGGGGAGTGGATACCCAGTAAGGTACTCATTCATCGACCTAGCAGAGGTATCATCTGGTGGAGGCTCAATAGTATGGGTAGATGAGGCAGGAGGCCTCAGAGTAGGCCCCTTGTCTGCGGGAAGCGATCCAGGCCCAGCATGTTATGGTAGGGGAGGAGACAGGCCAACGATAACAGATGCTCACATGGTTCTGGGTAGGATTGGGGATGGATTCTTGTTGGGTGGTGAGATAAAGGTGGAGAAGTGGTTGGCTGAGAAGGCCTTCCGCAGAGGAGTCGATATGATGGATCCCATAGAGGCTAGTATTGGTGCGATAAAAATCGCTAACAGTACGATGGCTAAGATCCTTAGGATTGTCACAATAGAGCGTGGTTTGGACCCAAGAGATTTTGTTCTTACGGCTTTTGGTGGTGCTGGCCCCATGCATGCTTGTGCCTTAGCTGGTGACTTAGGAATACGTAGGATTCTTATACCAGTATTCTCTGGTTTGTTTTCTGCGCTTGGCCTCATAGCTACAGATTATAGGCATGTCTACTACAGATCCTTCATGAGGAAAACATCGGGTCTTGAACTCGATGAGCTTATTGATGTATTCGACGATCTGCATAGGGAGGCGATGAAAGATTTCTCAGAATTGGGAGTAAACCCTAACACAGTTGTACTGAGAGACTATCTCGACGCTAGGTATTATGGCCAAGGATACGAACTTCTTGTCCCAGTGGATCCTATGGGAATGAGAAGCATCGAGGAGGTTGAGAGGGCTTTTCATGATATGCATAGGAGGGTATATGGGTATGCTATGGAGGATTTTGAGGTAGAAATAGTTAATGTGAGAGTCGAAGCGATCGGAGTAGTATCGCGAATCACTCTTAGGAAGATGGAGAAATTTAAGGAGGATCCGTCTAGTGCACATGTAGGTTGCCGAGAGGTATACTTCGAGTCGGTAGACAGCTTCGTTGTGTCCAATATATATCGAAGAGAAAAACTTGTTTGGGGAAACATTATTGAGGGCCCGGCGATTATTGAGTCGTATGACTCAACGATAGTTATTGAGCCAGGATGGATAGGACGTGTGGATGAGTATGGTAACATAGTAGTTGAGAGGGAGTAATATGGTGGACATAATAACCGCGGAGATCATAAGGAACGCTTTGGAGTATATAGCTGAGGAAATGGGGATAGTTCTGAGGAACTCTGCGTTCTCACCAAACATAAAGGAGCGTATGGATCATAGCTGTGCGGTTTTTGGGCCCAAAGGGGAGCTGCTTGCCCATGCAGAGCACATACCAGTCCATCTTGGTGCTATGCCCCTAGCTGTTAGAGAGGCTATAAAAGTTGTGAAAGACTTCGAAGAGGGAGATATGATTATTATGAATGACCCATATTCCTGCGGTACCCACCTTCCAGACATAACTCTCATTGCTCCTGTATTTTATAGGGGAGAGCTCGTTGGTTTTGTTGCTAATAGAGCTCATCATAGCGATGTCGGTGGCAAAGTTCCAGGTTCTATGCCTGGGGACTCTGTAGAGATATATGAGGAGGGGCTAATAATACCGCCAATGAAGATCGTGAAGAGAGGTGAGATTGATCGTGAGTTACTTCGATTCATACTTGCGAATGTTAGGACACCTAGAACTAGGATGGGTGACATAGTAGCCCAGATATCGGCCAATAGGAGAGGTATTCAGCGGGTTCTCAAAGTAGTCGATAAGTATGGAATAGGCACATATCTCAAAGCAATAGAAGCAATATTAAGCTACTCGGAGAAGCTAGCAAAGATAGAAATCTCAAAGATGCGGAGAGGTGAGAGTACAGCATATGACTTTCTGGATGACGCTGGACAACACTGGGATAAACCTGTCAAGATACATGTCAAAGTCACAATAGCCAAGGATTCTATAACGTTTGATTTCTCAGAATCAGACAAGCAGGTCCCCGGAAGCATAAATGCTCCTAGAGCTGTTACCATCTCAGCGTCTTACTTTGTGTTTAAATCTATCATAGGAGGAGAGGTTCCCTCTAATGAGGGGACATATAGGCCACTAGAGATAATTACTAGGCGGGGAACAGTTGTTGATGCGGAGCCCCCCGCTGCGGTTGCTGGCGGAAACGTAGAGACATCACAACGTATCGTAGATGCATTATTCCGTGCTTTAGCCAAGTTAGTACCCGAGAGGGTGCCTGCTGCTTCGCAAGGAACAATGAATAACATAGCCTTCGGCGGAGTAGACCCCAAGACTGGAAAACGGTTCGCATTCTATGAGACTATAGGTGGAGGATTCGGGGGAAGAATGGGAAAAGATGGTGTCGATGGCGTACACTGCAACATGACAAACACTATGAATACGCCTATCGAAGAGATAGAACGCAAGTACCCCATAAGGATACTAGAGTACTCGTTGAGGCCCGATAGCTGTGGAGCAGGACGGTGGAGAGGAGGGCTTGGGATTATAAGGAAGTACCAAGCGTTAGCAACGATAAAAGTTTCTCTTCTCGGAGATAGACATAGATTTCCTCCATGGGGACTCATGGGTGGAAAAAATGGCGCTCCTGGAGAGTATATATTGATTAGAAATGGAGAAGAAATAAGGCTCCCAAGCAAAACAACGATTATAATGCATAGTGGAGATATTCTCATAATTAAAACACCTGGTGGGGGAGGATATGGAGACCCAAAGCTCAGGGATAGGAGGCTTATAGAGGAGGATATACTAAACGAAAAGATAACCGTAGAGCACGCCAAGAAACACTACACCATAGATATTCAGTAGAAGCAGAAAATAGTCTGTAGAGAAACACTGTTACTTTATACTCAGAGTCAGCAATACTTTTGTTATGAATTAGAACTATTGGTAGTCTTCCAGAAATACTACATTGTATATCTTTCTAAGTGTGTCGATGTAGTCTAGCATTTCTCTTTCTCTCTTTCTAAAAATGGGCTTCGCTTTTAGCAACTTTGCGAGTGCGAGGACATAACAGTCAGAGAGAGCCAATCTATATTTGGATTTTATTAACCCTGATAGCACCGCAAGTCTGAGTCCTCCTCGGACGATTATTATGTTAGGGTTTCTGTAGAGCCACCTCAAAAGCTTAATTGCTTTCCTTTTCGGATTTGCTTTTCCGGTTTTTTCGTATAATCTCTTAGAGACGTATAGGATTTCTGAGAGAACTATTACAGGAATATAAGCGATGACCTTACCCTGTATTATAGAATCGAAGATTGCCGCCGCGAATCTATGCCAAGCACCCGACCTATCCAGATATTCAATAACAACACTAGTATCAATAACAATCTTAGGCTTCAATTCCCAGATCCCTTAGTAAGCGTAGTATTTTTTCATCTTTCTTAGCTTCTCTGATAAGCTCATCAACAATTTTTTCTCCTGCATCAACAAATATGTCACTTGGAGGCTCAGATGGCAGCTCCAAGACTATTTTTTTACCCACCACGCGCATTTTAAGTATAGAGTTTTTCTTTATTCCCAGTTTTTTCCTAATCTTCTTAGGAATCACAATCTGACCTTTGCTTGAAACTCTGACAATAGCATCCATATGTAAGACCTCGATCTAACCTTGATCTTACCTTAAAACTAAAAAGTTTTCCTCTTAAAAATAGTGAGTTTTTTCGAGGAATAATAAGTCAAAAAGACTGTGAATATCGTTTATAAAAGATCCACAAATTTTGGCCATAAAGGCTTAAAAGTCTGAGGAACATGTGGTTTATTACATATTTATTATGCCAATCTTAAGAGACCCCCGAATGAGGGATTAGTAGGATGAAGAGATTTAGAGGGGGTCTTAGACTATGTGTATATACACAATTATTCCAGATCCATAGTGGAGAAAGAGAGGCAGGACTATACTTCTCCTGAAGCTCATCTTCAGAATAACACTTATTCCCATGCTGAAGAGGAGGAGGGCTAGCGTCTGGAAAAGAATCAGAATGACTAAGCCAATGATTTTAACTCCCCACAGTAAGGAGTAGTAGTATATTTTGTATGTAGGAACAACGATTAGACAGGAAAGTATGTATATGAAGATAAGGCGCACGGATCTATCGAAGTTAAGAAGACCCATTTGTTTTACATAGATAAGTATTATCGCCGTAGCTATAACAAGCGAAACTATAGAGCCTACGAGCCCCATGTTGGAGGGTATCACATAGAAAGGAATCACCACTACAGATAGAGCACTCGAGATATAAAGCAATAGGATTCCCAAGATTATTGATAATATCATCACCGCATCGGAATTTGGTTTCGTGACCAAAGCATCGACAAACCTACGGATTATGTCAAAATGTCTGCTATGGGATGGGATCAGCATACCAAGTTTTTCATGAACCAACAACTCGTATATATGCTTCCCAAGCGGTGTCAAATAGTAGAAATTGTCTTCATCTTGAGCAATGAGATCCCTCATAAGATTTAGGTGATAGTATAGTTTGCCGGGTTTCGGCTCAATCCTGCTCAGCTGAGTGAAATTTGCAGATCCACGCTCACCGATAAACAGTATTATTTTTCTTCTTGTTTCATGGCTAAGAATTTTGAATATATCCTTTCGCCTCAAATTCTCATCCATAACATATAACCCCCAAGATATTTTATCCTACGGAAGGCAACTCGAAATAGAGCAAAACATGATTTTTGCATGGAATAGTCATGATTGTGTTCAAAATAAAAAAAGAAAAAGGCTATTTCTACTCTTCCCTATTGCGTCTTCCGAGAGCTATTGCTACGACTATTAGAAGTAATCCAGCTATTACTCCCGCCGCTACAAGCGTCCCATTTACGATTGGTCTCTGTTGGAACAGCTTTATTAGTGTTGATACGTCTCCTGGGTCATCTTCAACACCAACCCTAGGATCGTAGTATAAGTACTTACTGAATCTTGGGAAGATAACCACACTGTCGATTTCAACTTCAACCTCCACTTCATCCTCCTCGGTCTCATTCTCATATTTGTAGTGCTTCCAGTAGCTGTTTATTACTTCCCGCTCCGCGCCATCTACAATGACCTTCTTGCTGAATGAGTATTCAACTATAGCTTTTCCGCCTACACCTATTAGTACTCCTACTTCGTCAGCTTTGAGTGTAGCATTCTTAATACCCATATACTCCGTGCTTTCAACACCTGCCTCCACCTCTGCTAGAAGTGCTAGGTATGAATTGTTGGATTTCCACGGCCAAGAATATACTATGAAGTCGATCTTAACTTTATCGGCTCCGCCATCAACAATGGTTGTGTTTTTGGAAACATAGAACACTATCTCCATGGCTATATCGCTCGTATTCACATAATAATGTATTTCTATACTTGAGAGGGTAGTTGTATTCGGCACGTATGTTATGTTCTTAGTTATCATCCAAGTAAGATCTTCCAGCTCTACTGAGAATAGGATTTCCCCTTTGTTGACCATACCATTATTATTTGCGTCTACGAACTCTACTACCTTATCGCTCTTATACTTCAAAGATATCTTCAGTTCCTCATTCGTTGTGTTTGTTGGGAGATAGTATCGATATTTGAATTTTGGTTTCTCCTTGCTGAATTCTATTTTGTTGTCATCCGTAATTATTTTTATCTCTTTGTCATCCTCTCGGTAGTCCATATGCTCATTATCATCGTGATCCTCGATCCTTTCTGTCTCATTGTTTCCTCCATTATGGTCATCTCCTCCATTATCATCGTCATCATCATCTCCATTGAGTGGATGTACTTTCATCGCTCTCAGACCCGTAAATGCAAAGACGGCAGCAAACATTAATAGGATTAGCAATATGGAAAGGATTATCTTCGCTTTTACCATACCCACACACCAACGCTATTTCTATAGTATAAAACAGTTCTGAAGCGCATATAAAGATTTTGTTCTAATTGTTCTCAAAAGCAATTCTAGAGCATTAGAGTTTATACTCAAACTCCCTCAAGGATCTTTTAAAATAAATGATTATAAGATATCCAAATATAGAAGTGGAAATAGGACTTTTCCATAATTTAAACTTTAGAATTTTGCTGTTCTAATTTCATCAAGGTAGCGATATTATAAGCCAAGAATATCACAGTAGTCTCTATAGCAAAAACCCTCAAGGAGAAACGAATATAGCTACAGCCAAGACCCCTAACAGAGCAGAAAAAGGCTCAATGAGAGACCTAACATTGTTACTCCTAGTCCTAAAAACGTCATAGTTCTCCTTAGATAGCAGACAGATACCTGACTTAGGCCTAAGCTTACCATGCACATTAATACATAGCATCAGATAGTGCTTAGTCATGTACCTTTTTTAGCTTCGCTCCATCTTCATGAAGACATTCCCGTGAGTACCATGTATGCTGTGACTGTGTAATCCCTACGTAGAGTGGTGTGCTATGTCGTCCCTCACTCCACTCTGTCCTTCTTGCCTAGCATCCTTCTTGCTGTCCGCTTCGGTTTTGAGTATAAGTCTTTTAAGTGGAATATCATATATCTTCATGGCCTGGCCCTCTGGTGGTTTTTTTGGGGGTCGGTGATATATGTGTAATACCATCTATATAGGGCCGGCCCTATCGGCTTCAATTATAAAACGAATTTTCGCGAAGACCGTGCTTGGAGGTGGATATATTGACCTTTAGATTTTTTCCTCTTATGTTTTTGATTAGCCTAATTTTGATATCGACATTTAATGTACAGTCCAAAATTTTAGTCACTAGAGATAGATCTGGTAATTTTCTTACTAATCAAACAGCGGAGAGGCTTCACGCAAATATCAGTACTAATTACCATCGAATCGATATACCGCAAAGAAACCACTCAGCGGCCAGAGAGGAGCATGATCCTGGATCAAGAGCAACTTCAATCTACATGATCATAAGCTCACCTGGTTATTATGAAATCAATGAAGATCTTTATGCCAGCCATAGCTATGATATAATGATTCTAATAAACTCTAGTGATGTCATTCTTAATTGCAACAACCATATCATAAAGGGCGATAGCATTTATGGAAGCAAAGGTATCGTTATTAGGGAGGTTACGAATGTTACAATAAAAAACGCTATAATAATTGATTGGGATTACGGAGTGCATATAAGAGATAGCACCAACATAAAAGCTGAGAATATAACCGTTGAGAATAATAGCTATGGGGTACTACTGACTAATACCAATGAAAGCATAATTAAGAATATTACTAGTAGATTGAACTGCGTGGGTATTCGTCTCTATAACTCACACAGAAATAAGATTTTTGGTGCCAATATTGTCGGTGGAACAACTGGAATAGAATTGAGCTCATCCACATTAAACACTATTTCTAATAATACCATCAGTAAGACTTCCGACACAGCCATTGATATTTATAGCTCAAACAACAATACCCTAGAAAATAACACTCTTCACTCTGAGAGTATATATGGAATATCTATTCATAGCTCAGAATATGTAATCGCTAGAAATAATCATGTGATCAATATAGGCTATGGTATATACCTATCATATGCTCAAAACAACAATGTATCTAGCAATACTCTAGTTGGCGGCTTTGCTGGCATTCATCTGGATCACTCAAGCAAAAATTTAATACTTAGAAATTCACTTATAGGATGTGGAATGTCTGTAGAAGACTCCCTCGAAAATAATGTTATCGACAATACTGTAAACGGAGAACCATTAATTTATCTTGAAAAAGCAAATGACACTGTTATCAGCACGGAGGCAGGGCAAATAATAGTATTGCTATCGGAGAATATAACTATAAAAGATCTTGAAACGCCAGGCAAAGTGAATGTATTTATAGCACTATGGAAAACAAATGATACAAAAATCATCAACAATAGAATATACAATGCTATTGATTATGCAATACATGTTGATTCCTCTATCAATGTTAGTATAGAAAACAATTATATCTCCAATTGTAGCTGGGGGATAGGAGTAGTATACTCCGAGTACATTATTATCAATAAAAATAGTATCGACTCAAGCTTCTATGATGGTATCCACATATCGGCAAACAATTCAGTAATATCCGAGAACATAATTAGTAACAGCGATTGGGATGGTATTTTCTTGGCAGACAGTCAAAATATCACAATTTATATGAATACTATTAGAGACGCTAGTGACTCTATATATCTAATGTTTTCCAAGAATGTAGAAATAAAGTACAATGATATTTATTCCCAAGATATAGGCGTTGGTCTATACAATTCTAGCTATTGTCATGTATACAACAATAATATTTCAGCAAAATATGGGATTTGGTTGAGGTATAACAGTAACAATAATATTTTCTATTGTAATGATGTACATGGTAGGGAGTATGGTGTTTATTGTGACAGAGTATACAATAATACATTCTATCTAAACAACATACTTTATTGGGCTTTTGACAATAGAGATAATAGATTTGATAATGGAACATATGGAAATTACTGGGGATCATACAACCAACTAGATGAAAATAATGATTGGATCGCGGATACTCCCTACACAATTGATAACGATAGTATAGACAATAAACCTTTGATCTATCCCTTCCAAGTATATATCAGTCCATCTGGCGATTATGACGCAGATGGCTTGACGAATGCTGAGGAGTATCAGTATGGAACTAACCCAACGAACCCTGACTCCGACAGTGATGGTCTTACTGACTACGAGGAGCTTCGGAAATACCATACCGATCCGACGAACCCTGATAGTGATGGTGATAGCATGCCTGATGGCTGGGAGGTACAATACGGTTTGGATCCCACCAACAGCAGTGACGCCTCTCTCGACGCGGATGGTGACGGCTTGACGAATGCTGAGGAGTATCAGTATGGAACTGATCCGACGAACCCTGATAGTGATGGTGACGGTTATAACGATTATTATGAGGTTTCTAATGGTACTGATCCTTTAGATCCTCATAGTCATCCTCTTAGCCTTAAGATAGTCTGGTTTTTCATTGCGGGTATAGTAATAGTATCTGTTGTTGCATTATTTATTATTCGCAAGCGCTCCTCTGCATCCTAATCATATTTTTAATGTAAAACAAAAATAGGGGTGCAGATTTATTTTCAACTAAGATATTATAGGAACATTGAAAATGGTATTGGTAGGTATTTGATGAGCAAAATGAGAGTGGAAATCATCGGTTTGAAATTACCTCTAATCAAACCAGGAGATAGTCTCGTAGATCTTATTGTCGAGGCCGCTAATACCCAAGCGGGTGGATTTCAAGATAGAGACATCTTGGTGATAACAAGTAAGATCGTTTCCATCACTGAGGGCTATATTTTAGATTTAGATAGCATAAGGCCCTCAAAGAAGGCGATGAAGATCGCTAGGAAGCTCCACATGGATCCCCGGTTCATACAGCTGATCTTAGATCTTAGCGATGAAATACTCTTCGTTATACCCTTCCGCGAACTTGTCAAGAGAGGTATTGTTGACCTCAGAAAAATAACCGAGAATCCCCATCATGCTAAAGAGGCTATTGAGCGTATCCCATATGTATTTGTTGTCAGCAGAGGCAAGCAGATATATAGTGATGCTAGCATAGATTTCTCGAACAGCCCGCCAAACAAAGTAACTTATCTCCCAAAGAATCTAGACAAAATTGCTAGAAAAATCAGAGAGAAAATTAAGCAGAAGACTGGGAGAGACATAGCAGTAATTATCTCCGATACAGAGATAATGTTTCCATACGGCTCATTGGATTTTGCTAGAGGAGCCTCAGGAATATGTGTTATATCTAAAAACTTTGGTGCTCCCGACCTATTCGGCGAACCAAAATTTGGTGGTGTAGATTTTATTGTCCATGAAATTGCCGCGGCTGCTGCCCTAGTTATGGGCCAAACAAACGAAAAAGTCCCAGCTGTCATTATTAGAGGGCTCAAATATGAGGCGTCCGACGAGGGAGTAGGAAGTGTTCATCTTGATCCTCAGAGGCTTAGGTACGCTATTAGAGCTACACTACTAACTACAATAAAAACAATTGGTATACGGGAGCTCCTGAGAAAACTTCTGCTCACTTAGCGTGAGGTTTTCAATGCTGATCTACATGTAATAAATTGAAATTATCTAACTTTTAGCTTAACTTCTTCGCGATGCTTGACGTCAATCGCGAATTTTCTTTCTAGGATGAATTCTAGGATTATCTGTTTGGAGGTCATATCGCGTGTATTGTCCGGGATGTTGAGAGCTCTTCTAATCTGCCTCATAAACCCCCTCCAATCCCCCAGTCGTAGTCCAAGCCTTAGTGTCCCCGGATACACTATTAGCACCTTGGGTGAGTCTATTTTTGGGATAAGCTCCATAGTAAAACTTTTTGAGGTGTACGGCTCACTGACCTCGCCAAGCGTCTTCGGCACAGGTACAGGGCTCGGAAGAATTACTCGGACTTTGGCTTTCCTTGTAGTGCGTGAAGGGCCGCTAGGTGAATAGTAGATTTTGCATTCTATCGAACGATCATGTATCCGATAGCTAAATGTCGCAGTATCATCCTTATGAGACAAAGTTATACTGTTCTCTATATCCTCCAACGATGTTGGCTCTAAAGGTATTATCAGAATATAGTCTTTCCCATCTCCGAATTCTGGATCCTCAATCCTCCACGCTGGAAGTTCTAGCCACATCAATTCGCCTCTATCCGAGAAAACAAAGTCTTCAAGCTTAAAAAAGCTGAGCTTAGTGGCAAATTCTTGCCTCTCGGTAGACTCGAATCTCACAGAGAATCTCGATGTTCCTCTCCGAAGCATTGGGCTATATGCCAGACCGAAATACATGATAAATTTTCCTTTAGAAACAGGCATTCCACGCCTCAATAGGATATTATTTCCGGAGATCCTTATCGAATTGGCAATTGCCTGTGCCTTCGTTATGAACCTCTTGATTTTCCCAATGCGCATCCTAAAGTAAAGCCAGATAGAAATATCGATAATCGCGAATATCAGAATGCAAAGAAGCACAACTAATAATAATTCTTGAATATAGATCGCAAAGATTACCATGGCAACTGCCAAATCGCTTGCTATGATTAAAAGCAGAATTGGCTTTATCCTGGGGATGGTATAGATAACAAATTTATCTTCCCCAGCCATATGGCATCAACCCCCAATGCTGAGCCGGATAGCAATGTGGAATCTAGTGATTATTAGCTATCGAACAACTAACTCCAAATAGTACAATAGAATACGACGATTATAAATGAAATACGAAGATTGGTACACGGAATTGCCATTGAAATCACCTGGATAGCCATGACCTAAAGTTGGAGGATTAGTAGGTATTCTTATAATCGTTGCATCTCTCGAATTGATTGGCGCTCTCTGAAAACCTCCTTAAGCTCGAGGAATAGTATATCAGGATTATTACTGTTGCTATGGTGTGCATCGCTATGTAGAAAAGTACTGTGTGCATGCTTGTCCATGTTATGGGCTCCGTCGGGTATGGTAGGAAGGCAACACCATACATAGTCTTCGTGATGAATAGCCAGGACAAATGTTCAAATATAGTGTTTATAGAGGCCGAACAGACCACCCATAAGGGACCATATATCGTGGCGTTCTCAGCGATTCTCGAGACAGGCATTATGAGATACCAAAACGTATAAGTAGCATAGTCAAACAGTGTCACCTCAAGCATAAAATGCGTTTGAAAGTTAAAGATAACCATTAGAGCTTGGTCAACCAACCCAACAAGGAAGCCGGCAAGATGCCTTACCATAAGCAGATTTCTTTCTCTAAACTTGAGGTATCTATATGCAGATAAAACAACCACTAATACCAGAAATATAGCAATGCCCAACACCAATACAACATAGTAAAGCGGATGATGCATCAAATTGGGCAGAGACCAAGCATCATCAATCAAATGTGCTCACCAACACTCGTAATGTGGCAACACTACGTATATTAAATTCTATGATTTTTGTCTAATGTTGATAGGGGGATACACTTGGAAAACGAGGGTCTGATTTCCAAGCTGAGAAGTTGCCTTAGCTCGATGGAAAATGTTCTATTCGCAATTCTATATGGCTCAGCAGCACGGAGAGAACTAGTAGCTGAAAGTGACATAGATATAGCCATCTATACATCCAACGAAATGACAATAGATGATAGAATTGACCTCATATACAGACTTGCAAGATGCCTTGGAGTCACAGAAGATAAAATAGACCTAGTTATTCTTAGCAATTCAACGCCTCTAGAACTCAGATACAAGATGCTTAGGGATGGCATCCTCATATTTGCTCGCGATATGGAGCTATATAGGCGATATCGCGACGAGTCAATATCAATGTATCTAGACCTTAGGGTGGCACTAAAAGCCGTTAGATATGGTGAGATATACATCAATAAGATGAGGGCTGAGCTGGGTGGAACTGAAAGATAAGATGGAGTACATAAAAAAATGCATAGAACACCTAGATATGCTAAGAAAAGAATATGGAGCCGAGAAGATAGTACACTCATTCCTCATGCTGACATCAACGCTCTACACACTGCAAACAGCGATACAAGCTCTCATCGATGCGGGCCTAAGATTCCTTGCAGAAAGAGGGAGAAAACCCCCACAGCAATATAGCGACATAGGAAAGATGCTCGAGGAGGACGGTGTATTTACGGAGGATGACTCTACCTTATTCAGAAGGATAGTTGGTTTCAGAAATATTATAGTCCATAGGTATTTGGGGATAGATATGGGTCTCCTAAAGAGAATAATCAACGAAAAACTCTACCGCGACATCGCTAGGCTCGCCTTAAAGATAATAGAAGAAGCCGAAAAACGGGGAATCGACCCATAACTCACAAATAAATATCTATCAGATAATAGGTGCCATATTTTAGGACTCAAAGCCGGAGGGTACCTTCAAAATTGGCCGTTTGAAAGATGCAACATAAATATGGCTCATTGGGCCTAGCAAACCCCCATCGCCTAAACCATCTCGCATTGAGTTCTCCTTTAAAATGCTGATATATCATTACATCATTATGGTGATGGTATGGTTGTGGAGCCAGGCCTTTTAGCTTGGTTTATCTTCATAGGTTTCCTGCTCTTTCTAATAATTTTGTCATATTGGCGTAGTCGCTATCGGATTTTTGAGACGAACGTCTATGTTATACACTTTAGAAGGGGAAGGGTGAAGCGAGCGGGTCTTGGTGGTAGCTACTTTCTTCTGCCTATATTCGATAGGCTTGTCACAATACCAACCACAGCACAGAAAGTTGATATAACCGCTGAGCGCGTAATAAGCAAAGAAAACCAAGAGGTAGTCATAAGCGGATTTGTCGTTTGGAGCGTCGTTGACCCAGCAAAAGTGTTTAGCAATGTTAGGTGGGAGCAGATAAATACCTTGATAAGAGATATATGTGAGTCAGTGATCAGAACTACCGCCGCGAATATGCCACTAATAGATATCCTTAGGGAAAGAGAAAGGATAATCAAAGCCGTAACCATGGAACTAGAGAAAATTGTTGGTGACTGGGGAATAAAAATAGTTACTGTCGAGATAAAGGAGGTTGATGTTGTTAATAAGGAGCTCTTCAAGAACCTCCAAGCAGAGATGTTCTGGAACGAGTGGCGAAAAGCTCAGGAACTAAGAATACAAAGCGAAATGCGGGCTGGTGTACTTGAACAAGAAAAAGAACTTAAAGTTGGCCTGCAAGAAAAGGAGAAGATAAGGCAGCTCAGAGAGAGGGAGATAGAGATAGCTAGGCTAGAAGCAGAACGCGAGAAGACAAGGCGCATAATAGAGGCGGAGGCTGAGAGCAAATCTAGAATTCTCCAAGCTCAAGGTGAAGCGGAGTCTGAATACTTGAAGTTGGCTAAGAGAGCTGAGGGTCTAAAAGGTTTGGCCGAGGCGATAGATGATAGAATAATAAGGTATGAGCTTGTAAACAAATTACCAGAAGTTGTAAATGCTTTCAAAGGAGCGTTTGAGCGTGCAGTGTTTATTGGTTCATCTGGCAGCTTAGGAGACCTCCTTAGTGGTATTGTTGGTACGGTGGTCTCTCTAACTGAGGCTCTTAGTAAAGAGAAAGTAGAGGAACTTCGAAAGAGACTTTTGGACATCGCCGAAACTACCAAGAAAACAAAGAAAAAGCCAGTATCATCTGGTGAATAGTCCTTGGGTATTGAGATAATCGATGCGTTCAAATTGATAGATGAGCGACATAGGCTATCTGTACGATGGTTGGCGGAGTTCCAAGAGACACATGAGGGTCAAAGCCCTATAGGTCTTGTGATTAGGTGTATCGACTCTCGTCTCTATCGGATAATGAGCACAGATAGTATCAATAGGATCATTGGGAAAGTACTAGAGTACAAAACTATGGGCAATACTATCGACATAAATAATGCTAAGGATAGGGCTGTTCTCATATATTTCGCTAAGCATCTCAGTAAGAACATAATAAAGCATGGACTTAGAGGAGGGTTCATCTTAGTTGAGGGCCATAGTGATTGTGGTGCTGTGAGATTAGCCCATGAGAATGGATCAGGAATAGTATCGGGGTATATGAAGGACGCCTTAAAGTCCATACTTGCTACGACCGAATATGTCTTCTATGTGCTTAAGAGGAATCCAAATCTTATTTTCAATGCTGTTGAGAGTATGGTGAGCGAGGCTGCATTATCAGCAAAAACCGATCTAAGAAAACGTTTCTATCCAGAAATGTTCTATGAGAAAGAGGTTATTGAGATTTTGCGAAAGCAGATAAATCCAACGAAAGCATCGATGGCTCTTCATTTCTATATTTGTCTCATCAACGCGATGGTGCAGATATTCAGAATTTTGTTGGTAGAGGATGTGAGGAGACATGTTGAGGAGGGCAAACTCAGACTTTTAGTATCGCTATATGATATTTTTTCTGCGAAAACATACTATTTCGTTGCTGATCACTATGCGATTCTTAACGAGCTCTATAGGCATTCCCTAAATGAAGCAATGATCTACGCATTGGGCAAAAACATAATTGACTTTTTCGAGGAGATTTAGCTATGAAAATCATCGACAGAATAGTTAATGGGGAGAGTCTCCCTGAAGTAGTAACAATCCTAGGAGACATTCTACAGCTCCTAGGAGACATAGTAGCATTCATTCTGGATAAGATATCGGATTTTACCAGACTAGAGAATCTGAGAGATTACATACCAATAGCAATACTCACAACGTCTCTTGGGAATATGATGCAGGCTCTTGGATCGCTACTTGGTGGGATTCGCGAGGGCTCATTCGAAATAACGCATATTCTCCCAATTATTGGAAACACATTGCAAGCTACTGGAGGGATCATCGAGTTTGTTGAGAGCCTAGAAGCAGGAGAATCGTAACAAGAAGGCAGCGAATTGCTAATCTCAGCATGTTGGGGGCGAGTATGTATAGATATGGCGTGCTTATTGATGAGAAATCCGCATTTAGGATATACAACATGGCTCTGATAGGTTTCTCAATTTTTTTCTTTATTATAGCAACAAATTTTCAAGTGGCAACAGTCTCCCTTGATATGCTTTACCTACATATGCTGTGTGGAGCCTACTCAGCATTAATCTTCCTAAACTTCTCGTATATCAGCGATAGACTTTCGAGGGGCGATGTCCTAACCTTAATATTGGATCCTCCAAGAGTAAAAAAGCTATTTGGGTTGGGAATGGTACTTGTCTTGCTGTACGTTACGGATGTTGCTATCCATGATTTTGCAACTGTGTTCTCCATTCCTAGCGAACTTATCTTGTTCATTGACACCATAGTTGACATTTATGTCATATATTTCATGATAAACCTCACAATTATATTTGGAACTATCATATATGGCATATATCTATTGATGCTCATAGGTAAGCTATATGAGTATGCCTCGAAGCTTCCACTAGAGACCACAACCCAACAAGTCTTGCTGTACATAGGTTTGGCTATCTATGTTATCTGCACATTCTACGCGATCGCGGTGCCGTACAAAGTGGTGAATGATTTCTATGTAGCCGTGAAAGAAGCTCTCATTGACAAGGGTGTCCTAGGGAGAGCTGATATCTCAGCAATTGCTGGGAAGAATATCATACCTGAGGAGCTACCTACCTTCATAGTAATCATGCTCTCCGAGAGGGTGGATATAGAACTCGTCGATAAGAAAACCTTTGATGTTAAAATAATAAGGATAGGCCGTCCAAAAAGTAATATTGACCACACGGCTATATTCAACCCAGAGAGATATATGATAGGCGATATCACGGTATACTGTAAACAGGAGCTAATTATCTAAGGATAAAACGTTTTGCTCCTATAAATCGCTAGATATGTGGATACTACTAGGAGTGCTGTTGATGCCAACAAGCATATACTACTACTAGCAGATAGCTACTGAGAGCTACTTCCAGGTGATATGTCCAAAGGTAAGTTCTCTTGACCACTACTTTTCTTTTTCCCGTTTTATCACAAATTCCTATTGGCGAGATCTAATATTCATTAGATTTTAATTTATCTGCTCATTTATTATTATATTTTCTTAGGGTGGTTGTGGCGATGTTTGTGTATGTGCTTTTGGTATCTTTAGAGAATATTCCCTGGGTAGATATATTCTGGGGCTTCTTTTTCATCGGCTTATTCCTAACAATAAAATCACTAATAGGAGCCTTATCAAGCGATATTGATCACGATGTTGACCACGATATTGATCATGAGATAGACCATGACTTCGAACACGACTTCGACCATGATGTTGATCACGATTTGGATGTAGACCACGACGTAGACCATGATTTTGACCACGATGTGGATCATGACATAGATCATGATGTCGACCATGATGTTGATCATGAGGTAGACCACGATACTGAACACGATGTTGATCATGATATGGAAGTTTCTAGTGGAATTTTCATGAAGCCTACCGATAGCGTCTTAGTAATCTCGAGGGGCGCACCACTAATGATGCTTGTTGGTAGTTTCTTCCTACTATATGGGGGGCTTGGAATCATACTATTTAGTGAGCCTGGAAGGGTTTTCGAGAAGCTCTTCGGTATGACCTTGGTTGTCCTGCTTATCCTATGGCTGATAAACGTGGTATGGTCAAAACTATTTAAGATTGAAACATACGTGTTGCCTAGGAGGGAAACTCTGATAGGTCTTACCGCTGAAGTGGTATTTACGGTTGATAAGGATGGTGGTGTTATAAAGGTTGATGTGGGTATGCCGAAAACACTGCGCTTTTCAGCGTATCCTAAGGATCCAGACAAAGTATTTCCTTCGGGCACGAAGGTTAGGATTGTGGGGTGGAGAAAAACATTTGCTATTGTCGAAGAGGCTTGATCCCGCCCTACACCAAACTGCTGGTATTTGGAAAGTAACATACCATCATTCTAATCCAATAAGATTGATAATAAAAGCGGTCTGAATAATAAACTATTAGTAGTGGACCGCAGAGTTTATTTAAAATTTTCATGGAAAGCTAATTTTATTAAGTGTAATACCCTATTATTGTAGCTAATGTAATACTGCGTATGGTCTATGTGATTAATATGAGAAGGATCTATGTTATAGATCCTTCTGGTACGATTATTAGTTGTTATCCCCCAGAGGAGAAGGCTGAGCTCGCCGGGAGCCTTGTCCATGCATTATCGATGTTCTCTAGGGAAGTTCTAAGAATGGAGATCTCCGAAGTTAGGATGGGGCACTACTACATGCTCTTGGGGAAGACAAAGCAAAATCTGAGCGTTGCTGTTATATCTCCGATTAGAGAGAAGCGATTATTAGAAAGAGCGATAAATGAGCTCAATATGGCATTCAAGGATATTGAGATAGCTCCCGGATTTGTTACGGATGACATCATTAAAATCGCTGATGAGTCGCTAGAGAGGGCTTTTGTGGAAATTCCACCAGTAGATATTGCTACCAAAGTAGTTAACTATGCGTTAGAGACTCCTAGGAGAGCGCCGCCAAGCTGGATTAATCGTTGTAGGTATACGCTCAGAAAAGTGACTATGGGCTTTGAAAGGAAGATTCGAAAGGCTCTAGAGAAGGGGAAGATCAATAAACGCTATCTCAGCATGGCGATAAATAAACTACTCATTAGGGATTTTGTGGGGGCTTGGAAAGCAGCATTGAAATCTGGAAGCAAAATCGCTATCCTTCACACATCAATATCCCTCGCCCGTGTTGACCCAAGGATTGATTGTCTATTCCTAAAGAAATACTTTGATTATATTGAGGATGACAAGGCTAGGAGATATATCGAACTCCGCCATAGAGCCCTAATAGATATGGATCCGCAGTACCATAAGACAATGAAGGAGCTTGCTGAGTTGGGGAGGGAACTACTGAAGCGTGCCGAGGTTGATGACGAATATCTCATCCTCTACCTACCCCCCTCAGCCACAAGGCCGAAAAGATTGGGGGAGATGCTTCCATCCGAGGAAAAATTACTCCACAATTTCTACATGCGTCTTCTGGAGCTTAGGCGGGAGGCCGAGACGCACAAGGAGATCTCTGAGGCTTGGAGAAAATCCGCCGAGTTTTATAGAGAACTCTATGTCGACTTGGCGAAGAAAATATCCTATAAGTCTCCAATATATTTACTATTCACCGCCTATGCTTTCGGGAGCGTATCGGCTGTCATGGCGGGTAGTGAGAACCCAGGAATGATTGCTAGGGTGTTTCTAGAGAAGGTTTTTCCATTCATGGATAGCATTGCACGAAGCATTAAGCATAATGCTTGGAGTGGGGTAACTATCTACACAATAGTGGTATTGTTTGCATCAATAATAGAATTCGTCACGATGGCTGAGGATTATAATATTAGGGATAGCATAATGAGGATGCTAAGTCCAGCTAGGGATACAATACTAAAGACAATTGCCTATACGATCCTTAGAAGGAAAATGAACATTCTTGTCCTTGAAGAACTCACATTCTTAATGTCGCTCGCCCCACTGCTGGGTGACCATGAATTGACATCAATATTGTTCTTTCAGCATCCTTTTATCTCTCAGGAGGACCTAGAGAGACTATTGCTGGATAGGCCAGACTATGGGTTGGTAGTATCTACACTTCTGCACTTGGGGAGCCTAATGTATAGGAAATATTGCCTAAATAGGGAAATAGAACGTCCAGCATTGGAAATAGCAGAGCTTGGTATTCAAGAAGTCGAAAGGAGAGCTGGGGAGGAAGAAGCGAGGATGCTCAGATGGTTACTTAAAAAGTTAGGCGATGGATGAGCATCAAGCTATAGATTGCTCCGAGCGTGTTTAGAAACCCGTAGAGCCTTTATAAGGATCGAATATCTCTCTTTTTAACATAGCCAGGATGCTTAATTACTCTATGGCAGTGGTGTTGATATTGGGTGGGAATAAGCTGATAGAGGAGCTATACGCTCTGAATATATGGCCAACGGATCCTCATTCCGAGTTCAGTCAGAGGAGATTCAGAGAGGCGGTTGAGGTATTTGGCAGATTAATGGAACATGACTGGTTTCAGGAGCTACTAAGAAAAGAAAAAGTGAGAATATTGGAGATATGTGCGGGTGCGGGTATAGGTGGTGTTGCTCTGGCAAAGGTCTTAATGGAACGTGGAGTCGATGTTGAACTTCTACTCACCGATATTCGGGAAAATGACCTAGAACTGGGATCTAGGTGGGGATCAGAAGTTCTAGGGAGAAAAGTTGACTATGTCAAGATGGATTCGAGAAGGGTACATGAGCTTGGATGTAGGTTCGACATAGCTCTTATGTATGGATTCTCATCCCCGCATTTCGATCCATGGGACATGGTGAGGTTGCAGGCGTCAGTATCTGAGTGCCTCGCTGACGATGGCATACTGATAATGGATGAGGGGGATAGGAGATACTCCATATTTTACCAAACTGGCTACGCAAGAATACTACCAGAAAGAATAGATAATGAAAGAGCATTATTATCACTCCATGCTGGCTATAACTTTAAAAGAGGCACCTTCAAGCGGGCGTACCTAGATCTGAAGAACCCCTCTAAAACTGTTATCACAGAAGTATATTTCTGGGGGCTAGCGGAGCTAATGGCAATGGTCTGGATATTCTTTCAAGATGTAGACTTCTACGAATTGAGGAGAGGGGCAGGGCTGATACTAGGATACAAACCTAGAAGAAAAATAAGAATAGGTGATCTCCAAACACAGCCAAGAGTACTTCTATCTCAACCCTAGCATAGAGATGCGACCCAAGCTAAACGGACTGAGAATAGCATTCTGCCCCTCAATGATAATACGAAAAATTGGATTGGAAGCTGTCTCATTGCTTTTTATCACCAATGCGGAAATTTTATTTTTTTAGCTATTTGTCTTATTCCTTCGCTTGTTATGATTATAACATTGTTCTTTATCGCTTCTGCTATTGTCGTTGGTGGTATTTCTGTTTTGATTAGTGTTATTAGTACTGGTGCTGTTTTTCTTTGTGTTTTTTCGTGTATGTGTTTTGCTATTTGGGCTAGTTTTCTTATGGTTTTTGGCTCTATTGGCTTGCTTTTCGCTTTTACTTCTATTATGCATAGTCCCAATCTTGTTTCGGCTACTATGTCGGCGTTTTTTGTCCCTTTGAGCATTTTTCGTGTTTCTTCCCTCGATAGTACTTTTGTTATCTCTAGTGCTATTTTGTCTGCTGTTCCTGCGAGGAACGTTCCGTTTTTGTCGTCTTGTATTTCTATTTTTTTGTTTATTATTTCTGTGAGTAGTTCCCTTATGTAGGATTCTGCGGTTATTCCTAAGGCACTTGCCAATATTTCAGTTTTGTCTTTTCTTGGCTCTATTCTTATTTTTAGCCATTCTCCTAGCAACGGATATTTTAGGTAGTAACTGACGAATTTTCCTTTTTTCTCCTTTTCTAGTAGTCCGAGTATGTGGAGTTCCTCTAGGCATGCATAAGCAGTGTCTCTGCTTGTATCCAGGCATAGTGCTACCTTATCTGGAGTGCTCATGTTTTCCGCCACGCACTTTAGGGTTTGTAATAGGATTCCGTAGTCTCTTCTTGAGATGTCTGCTATTGCTCTTATCATATTATCGAATATTTCGTCTAGTTCTCCCTCGTAGATAGCATTTATTGTGAGTTTGGAGATGCTTTCCTTGGTGGTGTTGTATCTTCGAGATAGTATCTCTATTATTCTGGGTATGCCTCCAGAGACATTAGCGATATCTACGGCGATTTCCTCATTTCTTGTTAAAAATTTTGCTAGTTCTATGGAGTGGCATTGTGGGAGTGGGTCTACTCTTAGGGTATCAAGAACCCCCGTTAGGGGGGCACCATACTTTTTTGAGATATACTCCTGGATTTTTTTCCATCCTATGCTCGAAATAAATATCCAGAAGATTTTCCGCGTGCTGTATATTGCATGTCTGATAGCCCAAAGCATATCGCTGATCACTCTTTCCTTTCTTTCTCCGCTCTTCCTTGCTATCTTTGCCGAGATTTTTTCTATTGGGATGTGAAACTCGTCCAATGCGACCACGATGTTTGTTTCTAATTTTTCTGTGATTCTTGCTGGAAGTGAGATAACGTCTACGAATGCATCTAAGGTGTCTGGAACATCACACCTCGCAGAAAGTGGTGTTAGTGTGGAAAGCTTGCTTACAATAAGTCTACATAGTAATCTTACTGATCTGGCCGTCGAAAGATCTATAATGATACCCTTCTTTCTCTCTATAAACTTCTCGACTAACCTTGTTTTCCCTACCTTCCTATAGCCGTAGACAAAAACTCCCCTTGAATGTCCGCTTAGAAAGAACTTATAGCTTTCTTCTAAGGACTTTAATTCTTTCTCTCTATCCACAAACATAAAGACACCATAGTATCTCTATACTAAAGTATCTCTATACTAAAATATAGAAATAAAATTCTACTTAAATCTTGCTTCTGTCTTCTCTAACGTCTTTCTACCGATCCCTAGTTAAAAGTTGATAAAGTGCTGCACCGCTACTTGGAGGCATAAAAAATGGCCTAAGGCCCTCTCGTAGCAAAGATCAGAGCCAAAAAGCAGTAATGTTCATTAGCGAGTCCAATTAGTCTTCGATTTCGACTATTTTCTCTCTAGATTTTTCACCAGAAATTATCCGAATCCTAGACTTCTTAACACCGAAATACTCGGCTAGAATCTCAATCAACCTCTTGTTAGCCCTGCCCTTAGTTGGAGGAGCATCCACTCTGACCACATACGTATCGTTTTCCTTTTTGACGGATGGTTTCTTAGAATTCGGTATGACCATAACTCTTATCCTCAATAAGATCACCTACTTGTCTGAAATATCTCAAGTTCCAACCATAAAATGCTTTTTAAATAGTTATTGTCTGGATTATTTGAACTGTAAAATGAAATGCAAAGCCAAAAATATTGTGAAATGTTGCGATATATGCCCCCGATTGGCTAGCAGAGAAAAAGAGATGATGGATATGAGCAGAATTATTTGGAAATACGATGACAAGAAGAAGGTATTGATGTTCTTTAGAGATATCAGAAGCGATGAACAGGGGGTTTTTGAGGTGAATGTGGCAGATCTAGTTATCGACGCCAAGACTGGTGAGATACTGGAGCTCCACATCAAAGTGGATCGGGAAGAAGAGAGGGAATTATTAGAATTTCTACTAAAGAGAGGCATACTAAGCTAATCATGGTGCGGATATTATGCTTCCTTTTTGGCATGATAAATTTGTGGTTCCGGTTATCCACGAAGACCTTGTGTATAGGGGAACTTCGAGGGGCGATATGTGGGCTGAGGGAGCCCTTTTATCGAAGGACGGGTTGTTTGTTTTTCCTGTTGTTGGTGGTGTCCCAATATTTGTTGAGATAGCATTAGAAGTATTCTCTAGGGTATTTCTGGCTCTCAGAGAGGGGCGAGGTATAGATAGGGAGCTTAGCTATGTTAAATATAACTGGGAACACATACAGGAGAAGCTGAAGACAGCTCCTAGTAGTCCTTGGGTTCGCTATGCGAAGATGATTTCTAGAGAGGATGGACTTATAGTGGACATAGCAACCGGTCTTGGCGGCGGATTTGTTCCAGCAGTGCTGAGCTTTGATCCAGAGGCAAAAATAATGATCAGCGATGTTGATCCTCTGGTTATTGCCTCGTGGAAACGATTTCTGGATGGTAAATATCCCAATGTATCCTACGCATGTTTTGATGCCACAAGAATGCCTTTGAGATCCGAATCAGTTGATGTTGTTGTTAGTTCTGGAGGTTTTGGAAATATCCCCTATCAATATGCTGCTTTCTCTGAGGCCTACAGGATTCTTAGGCGGGGTGGAAAACTATACATAGCGGATGGTATGATATATCGTGAGGATCTAGAAAAGCTGCCTAGAGAACTATACATGGCGATCAAGACTTCATTCCCCCTCAACGATACTGGATATGCAGATTTCCTAGAAAAATTGGGTTTCAGAATACTCAACAATGAGTACTATGGTGGGGAGGTTCTCGATCCCCAGGAGGGATTGGTTCCAAGGATTGCCTATGAGCATGGTGCTAGGCTAAGGTACACTGGGGTATACATAGTCGCACAGAAAGCATAGTTTTGTAATTATCTGTCGCCTTTTTTGTGGGTCAGAATTCTAGTACTAAACTGAGTAGCATTCCACCTATTATAGGTGTTAGGAGTACATGAGGAACATCATCTGAGCTTAGTGTTGCTTCAAGATTATAAGACAAAAATTACAGTAGATTTGGTATTAATAGCAACAAAATACGATCATTGTTCCTTAAAACATATTCGGAAAGCCTTTTTTCAGCCTTTATAAATAATGGATATGAGGTCCTCATAAAAACAAAAGGTAGCCAGCTTCAATAGCCAGCCTATCTATTAGTCACATTATAAGCTTCCATTCGGTTTTCAGATAGAAAATTTGATTCCTCGTGGAGGCTGTCCCTGCTAAATCTAGGTCTCGATGTTATTTGTTCTGTCTGTCCCATGACTTTCCACCTGCCCCATTCAACGAAACGCCCAACAACGGGCGAATGATAATAACGCACGCCAAACATAACATACAATTAAAAGCAGACGTATCGAAGATAGTGTCCCTATCCCACCTAACAATCAACAACAAAACTTATGTCATGTATCTGAAATGCTTTCCACCTGAAGTCTCGTTCTGCTGTCCCATATGGGGCAGGCCTAAAACAATCAACATCATTCGTTATGCCGCATGTGGCTTGTATGTCTATAAACGGTGGTGTCAAAAGACAATATGAGTGTCCCACGACTTTTCATGTTTCGCGGTGCAGGGACACTAAAATCGGATGTTTGGATTTTCAGCCTACATACAATATTTTTATCCAACTAGGCTTAGATACAGGGCTCCTTCCTATTGCACAAAAGTAATCCCTAGAAGGGAATTGAAATTTTCTATTTGATCCTTATCAGGAGTGCAACTTATATTTCCTCGCCCTAGGAAGCCAAACTGTCCTCTCGAAAAATGCCAGGTTCTCCTCCCTAATTATCCTAAAAATCGAGTGAGAGTTCTTAGCAGGTATCATAAAGCAATTATCGGAAACAATAAAACCACCACTGGCCAATACCATATCCTTAAGCCTATCCACCAGACCAGAAGGTACAGAATCTAGAACCAATGTTATTAGCAAGAACGGTTCAAACTCTAAATATGCGTACAGATCAAAACCTTCACGCGAATACATAAGCCTCCCCTCTCTCAATATTGTCATAAGCAGGGGAGATCGAAGAAACTGGTCTAGAGTAAGGCAAACAGCTTGAATAAACATATTATGCTTCCTCATAGCCCTAATAATGGCGCCATATGAAGCCCTTAGATTCTCTTGACTATCAAAGAGTATGAGAATATCCACATCGCTTCCATCATGTGCCTCACCCCTAGAATAGCTACCAAATAAATAAATAGCCAAAATACCCGCCAGATCCTTAATATTGGATACAAAACCCCTTATCTGGTCAAATGTGTACTTCTCCAACACACTCACGGCCTAAAACTATAAGAGCTTCCCTCAACAGATTAACAGCCCTCCCAGCATTCCTACCATCGATGCCCCCATAACCGAGAGCCCCATAGATGCTCCACAATTCATTCCAGATGTCTATTAATTGAGGAAAATGTTGCCGTAGCCATTCTCTTCTGTTTCGATGTGCAGACCATGGACGTTCATGAAAATGTAAACCCTCTCTCGCGGCACATGCTTCTATAGCTTGTTCAAGCGACTTTATTGCGAGGAGCCCTACATTGCTATATCGTCCCGCTCTTAGTTCACTTAGCGCTCCTTGGTAGTTTTCTAGAGCAAGTCTCCAGTGGTACTGTGTATCACCCATATCATGCACCTAATGACAATATGATCCTTATTCTTAATAATTGATTTGATAATATTATTAAAAAGTCTTTATCAGGATTTTTCAACACTTACCTGCATTGATTTGTTTCTCATTTGACACCAAGAAGTTTTATTGCTCCAGTCTTCCCCTATCTTTTGCGGTTGCCCTCAGCATTTGTCCATCTTACGCCGTTTTTCGCTTGTCAAATTCGATGCTTACATGCCCCAACTTTCTCGACATACATCGAGAGTATTTTTGAATCTTACATGCCTCCTAGGTAGCCGAAGTAGCGCAATTCTGTTACCACTAAAAAACAACACACACTAATAAAACAACATACATGAGACAAAATATAAAGCAAACGAATTTCCATATCAAGCAATGAACGAGGAAAGCAAGCATGTAGGCTGAAAACCTAAACACCCGATGTTGGTGTCCCTATAGGATGAAACTTGAAAAGTCGTGGGACACTTCTGGGACACCCGCATCGCCTTTTGACATCATCGTTTATAGACACATAGGCTACATGCAACATAACTGATTATGGTGATGGTTTTATGCCTGTCCCATATGGGACACCACACGAAACCTCGGGTGGAAAGCGTTTCGGATACATGACACAAATTTTATTGCTGGAGGTTAGGTGGGGTAGGGACACTATCTTCGATACGTCTGTTTTTAATCGTATGTTATGTTTGGCGTGCGTTATTATCGTTCGCCCATTGTTTGGCATTTCGTTGAATGGGACAGGTGGAAAGTCATGGGACAGACAGAACAGAGAACATCGAAGCCTAGATTTAACAGGGACAGCCTCCATGAAAAATCAAATTTTCTATTTGACGCTTTTCATGGTTGTTGGCGAGAATAGAAGGTAAATCTATCTTTCAGCTGTTTTGTTTCTGTTTTTCTTCTAGACGTGTATAGACCATATTAAGTTGTCCTTGCTTTAGGGATTTTCCTCCCAGAGTACCTAATGTTCATCATTCCGTAGTCTCTAGTCGCCAGCAATGATTAGCGATGCTATCACCAATATCCGCGGGAATTACTATTTTGGGATCCCAGCCACACCAAGGGCCCACACCGGAGAAGTAGGCCCTACGCAGCAGCCAAAAAACCATGGTTCAGAGCACAGAGCAATAGCGATTATCCAGGGACAACCCAATGCGGTCTATACAAGACGCTAACTGCTTATCTGATCTCTCTAGCACTGATTATTACGCGTTAGGAGCGATCAAAAATCAGCTAGCTAACTGGTTCTGTGGCTCACCACCATCTGCTCAATATTTTATCCTTTTCCGAGGAAACCTATGAGATGATATGGTTTAGCATTTTTGCAGATCATCTTTATTCCACATAGCTAATCACTAATAGTTCCTAATAAAAACAATGATACAGTATTGGTGAATGTAGCGA
>Ga0190312_1000069_pt1 | contig 40350 bp, 43 predicted proteins | sample 487007910_MG_FD_165046 | JGI IMG/M metagenome (GOLD analysis project Ga0190312, IMG submission 165046) | Hydrothermal vent sediment bacterial communities from Southern Trench, Guaymas Basin, Mexico - 4870-07-9-10_MG | ecosystem: Environmental > Aquatic > Marine > Hydrothermal vents > Sediment ... | reverse complement strand
ATGAGCGCAAGGTGAGGATAATACCGCATAGGGAGGTTGATGTTAACTTTGGTACTGGAGCTATGATGCTATGTTCATATGGTGATCAAGTTGACGTAAGATTGTTTAGAGAGCTACGCTTAGAGCCGATAGTAGCCATAAATGAAGACGGTGTTATGACAGAGGCTGCGGGTAAATACGCTGGTCTTCCTGTGCGTGAGGCTAGGAGAAAGATAATCGAAGATCTGATGGCCAATGGGTATGTTGAGAAAATTGAGAAGATAAAGCACAGGGTTCCAATATGCTGGCGGTGTAAGACTCCTATTGAGTTTATTCCCATGAGTGAATTTTATTTGAAGCAGATTGACTTTCTGGAGGATTTGAAGCGCATAGTAGAAGAGATAGAGTTTCATCCAAAGAAGAATAAGCAACTCCTAATAGACTGGATCAACTCTGTAAAAAGTGATTGGCCCATCTCGAGAAGGCGCTACTATGGGACGGAGATTCCTATCTGGTACTGCGAAAATGGACATGCAGTGCTCCCAGAGCCAGGTAAGTATTATAGGCCCTGGGCCGAGGATCCGCCCTTCGAGAAATGCCCCTATTGTGGTTCGAAGAAATTCACTCCCGAAACAAGAACTTTCGACACATGGATGGACTCTAGTATATCGGCATTGTATATAAGTGGGTACATGCGGGATGAGAAGTTATTCTCGAGGGCATTTATAGTTAGTCTTAGGCCGCAAGGGAAGGAGATCGTGAGGACATGGCTCTTCTATACTCTTCTTCGTGTTTATCAGCTAACTGGGAAACCCGCGTTTAAGCATGTTTGGATAAGTGGCCTAGTGATGGATGAAAAAGGAAGGAAAATGTCGAAGAGCCTTGGAAACATAATCTATCCAGAGCCACTAATAGAGAAGTATGGTGCTGATGCACTTAGATTTGCAGGTGCGGCAGAGGCGCGACTTGGGTCGGATTTGATGGCTTCAGAGGCTAGGATAGAGGCGGCATCAAGATTTATTCAAAAGCTCTACAGCATTGCTAGGTTTATATCAGCGTTTCCAGAACCAAGCAAAGATGAGGTAGAGCTACAGCCACTCGATGAGTGGATAATCGCGGAGGCCAACAAAACACTAGAAAGAGTAACAGAGCTCTATGAGGATTTTGATTTCTTCGCAGTGAACTTCATAAGGAACTTCGCATGGTATGTATTCGCAGATCATTACATAGAACTTGTGAAGGGGAGGGCGTATGGAAACGTTGGTAATGAGAGGCAACAGAAAGCCGCGTGGTGGACATTGCATTACGTCTTGAAGATAATATTGAAAGTGTTAGCGCCCGTGACGCCCTTTATTACAGATTATATCTACCGCAAATTATATGGGAAAACCATACACTTAGAAAAGTTCCCAGAAGTTGAGAAATACAATGCTGAGATGCTGAAATACACCGAACTTATTAAAGAAACGGATGCACGCGTGTGGAAACTTAAGAAGGAGCATAAACTCCCCCTCAACGCACCAATTAAGCGTGTAAGAATACCAAAAGAACTTAGGATATTCGAATTAGACATGAAAACAGCATACGTCGCTGAAAACATAGAGTATTTTGATGTTGAGGGTGACATAGAAGACAAGGTCGAAAAAATAGACATCGAGATATGATCTCTGCTATGGGTTTTTAGCATTTAAGGTGAAAACTCCATTTTTTGTTTTCTTCACGGAAAGCATATAGATTTTCTGGGAGAAATTGTCTGTCAAATCCGTAGGCATAAATACTATCAATCATTGTTATATTTCTCGTTGGTAATCAGACTCTATTGGATATAAGTCATATACAATGTTTCATGGTGTTTGTATGGGTACTACTTACACGTACTTTTGTCCTCGATGTGGGAAACCAACACGATATAATAGTGACAGGGGAGGTCTCTGCATAGACTGTTATACAGAACTCCGAGGAATAAAGCTCGGGCAGAAGGATATTAGCGTTGAATTGGTCGTATGCATGGGTTGTGGCAAAATAAAGTATGGAAATACGTGGTTTGAGCCATCCCGCCAAAATTTTGATAGTATTCTGAGAAACATAGTTAGAAAAACAAATCTAAGGTTCTTCGACTTCAAAATAGAGATGCCCTCCGACTTGGAGTTATCATCGCTTAGTCAATTCGATAAGGTGTATGTCCTAACAAGTATATTCATAGCTGGTCAGAGAACGGTAAGAAGGAGAATAGAAATAAGGATAAATAGGGCATTCTGCCCTATCTGTTCTCAGAAGCGAAGTGGCAAATACTATGAAAGCGTATTGCATATTAGATTCTCACGTGAAGATAGATCCGAACTCATAAACATACTGAATATGTTCATAGAAACTAATATTCTTCGGGCCGATAGGCTGGAGGTCATCGACATCAAAAAAAATGGTGCACATGGGATAGTTATAAGGTGCTCAAGCAAAAATTTGGCTAAAAAGCTCTTGGCGATGCTGCATAGAAAGTTCTCAGTTATAATAATGAATAAGTATAGGGAACAGGTAACGGTAGATATTCAAAATAAGCCTCAACGACGGAGCATTGAAAAATATATCATTAGGCTTGTTAAAGCCTAATCTTATTCTTCAAGGAATGCGTCTATTTGCATGAGCCACTCATAAAGCTTTTGTAGAACTGACTTGATTTGATCGATGCTCTTCGCACCAGTACAAACAACCTTACCCGACCTGAATAGTAGAAGAACGACTTTGTAGGTTTCGTCCCGATATATACATCCAGGAAAGATTTCTGGTTCGTAAATTACATTATATCCTCCCGACAAGGCTATAAGATCGAGGTTTAGTTTCCTTCCTAAATCAGCACTAGCAACAATGTTCTGGATTTTAAGTTCGGGCTCACCAGGGGTCTCATATCCACAATGGCGAAGAATATCCACAAAGCGATCCACAGCCTTCTTTAGTTGTTCCTCTGAGCGTGTCCCAGTAATAACGCAGTTACCAGATGAGAACACCAACATACTAGCTTTGACATCTGGAAATCTCATCTTAAGGATGAGGCCAGGAAATTCTTGTGGGCTATGCCGAGCGATAAGCGGGAACTCCTCAGCCTTTTCGTCGTACCCATATAGTCTTCGTAACTCGGTTTGCAATTTAAGTAATTCCTTGTAAAGTTTAGGTAATTCTAATCGGATACCGAGTATCAGGGACCCCACAATATTTTCAATTCTAAATTTTATTCCGGGTTCAACAGTTATATATTTTTTTTCTTCCTCTGACAGTTTCGACACCATAAAAAAGCTCCAATTAAAGGAAGTTAACTTCATTTTTAAAAGTTCGACATATATATAATTTGTTGCTACTATTATAGGATACCTTTATTAAAATGGTGTTGATGTTCTAGACAGAGGAATCAACATCGGCTGCATCGGCGAGGGGGGCTGTTTCTGTAATTAAACTATTGGTTAGGAAATTCTCAATAGAATCGTAGTTGCTATCTGGTATATCAATGCCAGTAATCAATGAAACAACGCGTATTCTAGATTTGTATTCTGGTTCTATTCTTAAACCGAATATAATCTCTTTGTCCTCACCCATCGTCATCGTGAATTTATTAACAACATCATATGCTTCACTAAGCATCAGATCGTCGCCAGCAACAATTTCTATTAGTGCGGCCTTCCCGAGAGCTGGATTCACTTCAAGGATGGGGTTATTTAATATTTTCTCTGCTACTTCAACAGCTCGTTTCTCATTGGTATCATCTGATGTCGCTACACCTGGAATGGCTAGACCCTTATACGATAAGACCTTGCGGACATCGGCGAAATCAACATTGATGAGGCCTGCCTTCTCAATAAGATCTGATAATGATTGTACCAGCTGAACTAGCAAGTTATTTGCTAAGGAAAACGCTCCGTGGATAGTTTGGCGTGGGGCAACCCTTATTAGACGTTCATTTGGTATTACTACGGTCACTGTGGGTACTTGTAGGATCTCACTAAGTGCCCGGAGGGCGTTTTTGATTCGGATATGGCCCTCACATTTGAATGGCATGGTTACGAATGTCATTGTCAATAAACCGAGATCATGGGCAAGCTCAACCAATGCTGGGGCCACACCTGAGCCTGTTCCTCCACCTAGTCCCGCAACAATTATGAGGAGGTCAGAATCGGAGATGAGCTCTTCTATTTTGTCTTTTGATTCTTCAAAAGCTTTCCGGCCGAGGACGGGGTCGTTTCCAGCGCCGTAGCCATGTGTTATTGTTTTTCCTATGAGGATACGCCTATGCGACTTACTTATAGCTAGTTGGCTGGCATCAGTGTTCATCGCAATTATCTCAACAATCCTAGAGCTGTGGATTCCATTGAATAGGGCGGTAACGAAGTTGTTTCCAGCCCCTCCAACTCCTAGAACTCTGATTTTAGGTAGCTTTAGTGTTGCTAAATCCTCAGCTAGATCTCTATTGTGATTTCCATCCTCTGTTAGTGGTCTATATTTATCTTCATCAGAGCTCAGTTGTGCGATAAGATTTTCGATATCCATATAGTCTTCACCGCACTAGAATGGCTATGGGATGGTTTAAAATTGGAGAGTTATCTGGATATTACTTAGGGATAGGTGGTGTATATGGCAAAAACCCGTGAATTTGAAATTATTGAGGACTATACTGCCGATGTAGCGTTCGTAGCTTATGGGGAAAGCCTCGAAGAATTATTTGTAAATGCTGCACGTGCACTCACGTCGATCCAAGTAGATCTCGAAAAAGTTGAGCCAAAAGAATGTGTAAGTGTCTCAATAGAGTCATACGATTTTCTTGGACTTCTAAGGAAATGGCTAGAGGAGCTTCTATATTGGAGGGATGTGAAGCAGATGTTCTTTAGCAAAGTACCCGAAATATCGATAAACCTAAAGATAACGGCGGAGGGAGATGAGAAATATGAGGTTGTTGCGAAAATTTGTGGGGAGAAGTTCGACCCAGAGAAGCACGATGGCACTGTGGAGATAAAAGCTGTATCATACCATAACATGGAAATAGGACGCAAAGATAATGCATGGTATGCACGTGTATTGGTTGACATATAGTGATTTTGTTGGATGGGATTGCCATAGTGTTGGATACCTCGGCCCTAATACGTGGCTTTGAATTTCTCAATGATGATGCCCTCAGAAAAACGGTAGGTGCGGAGAAGATATTTCTTTTCACTACGGAGTCAGTGGTTAGGGAACTTAGATATGAGAGAAGTAAGATGCACTTAAATTTATTGCTGAGCAGAGTAACGGTATTAGAGCCTAGAAGAAAATATTTGGATCTAGCGAAACGTGGAACGAGCGATACTGGTCTATCTGGGGAGTTATCAAATACGGATTTGGATGTATTGGCATTGGCTCTCGAGCTCAAGGGTAGGTATTCCCAGGTTTATATTGCTACCGATGATATTAAGCTTCAAAATGTCTGTGTAAGCTTAGGGATAGGTGTTGTTGCATTTAGAAAGAAACTCAGATATCTAATATATCGAAGGAAAAAATGTGCGTTCTGTGGAGTAGAATTCGAAGATAAGTATGATGAGTGCCCTAATTGCGGTTCAAGAAAATTTTACTACGTTAAGAAGAAAATTAGAGTTAGGTGAGGCGAATGGTTGAGAGTGTTTTGTTGGTAGCATCAACGAGAGACATCGCAAGCATGAATATTCTGGAGCATCTTCGCGAACTAATAGAGTTTGAACCCACAGACTATGTGTTTGCAGGAAAAGAAATTTTGTTTTCGAAGACTCTAGGTGCGTATCTTCTCGTAATAGATGGAGAGTTGATAACTGCTGACTTTCTTGAGGCTTTGCCCAACGAGTTTAATAGGATACTTTTTCTTTCTCGCCACTCATCGCAAAGCAGACTACCAAGCCTATTAGTTCACTTTCCAGGGAATTGGACACATGATAATAGTATGGGCGGAAAACCCAAAAAGCTATCTATTGCCGATCCAAAACTCCACAAGATGCTAGTAACAACACTTTATCGATATAAGCAGGATGGTATGATCCCCCCAGAATACGAAGTGGGTATAGAAGTTACACATCATGGTCCAACGATAGAGAAGGCATGTACTTTTATTGAAATAGGTAGTGATGTCGAGAATTGGAAGGATCCGCGAGTAGGAAAAATAGTCGCTGAGGTTGTTGTGGAGAGTCTAAGAAATATAGAAAGAATAAAGGAGACAGTAGCAAAAATAGGATTCGGAGGCCCACACTACGCACCAAAATTCCTAAATATGTTGCTGAGCAAACCGGATACTCTTCTAGGACACATAGCTCCCAAGTATGTTGCAGATTATCTTGAGAAACGAATCATACAGGAGGCCATAGATAAATCCCTAGTGCCAATAGATGGTGCTTTGATAGATTGGAAAGGTCTTAATAGTGCTCAAAGAAGTAGGATAATAGCGCTTTTGGAGGAGCTGGGTATGGAGTGTATCCGAGTTTAATAGCGCTACAGGTATTTCGGTTGGTGGATTCGCTATGCGTATTAAATATCATATTCGTTCTCTTATTATTTATGCAGAATGTTGATAACTTGGGTGGTAATAATGTCCTTCATGGCTGTATTTGAGGATGTAAAAATCATTAGAAGTCTGTTTAGAGGCGTTAGTGACCTACTTTCAGAAGCCAACATGTTCGTAAACGAGGAGGGTATAAGGATCCAAGGGCTCGATGATTCGAGGGTGGCTATGCTAAGCCTAAGAATGCCCTCATCAGCATTTCATGTATTTGACTTCTCCCCACCTGAAGGTGCTGATGTTATACAGATAGGCTTAAACTTCTCAGACGTGAAGAAGATATTTGCGAAAGCTAAAGCAAAAGATTCTGTTAAATTAGCGTTGATTCAGGAGGAACGCCCCTATTTTGAGATAACATTCTTTAGGGGTAGTTTAGAGGATATGACTCAAGTAAGAATCTTCAAACTCCCGATAATTGAGGTTCCTGCTGAAACAATAACGCCTCGTGAACTTGAGCTCGACGTTACGGCCGAATTCGCTACGGGGTCATGGGTAGCGGAGCTGGTCGCAAGTGCGGCGATAGTTGCTGATGATCTTCAAGTAGTAGCCAATAAGGATGAGGAGAAGCTAATATTCTCAGCTGAAGGCGAGCTAGGTAAGTTTGAGTTCCCAGTTATTCTGTCAAGGGATGAAATGGTGATAAGATACGAAATAGTTAAGGATGCGCGAGCGATATACTCACTTGACTATTTGAAGAAGATGGATACACCTGCTAAGATAGCTGATAGTGTGATAATTAGATTCTCGGATAATATGCCCATGGAACTTACATATATCGTTGGCGGAGGCTTCGAAATGAAATACCTGCTTGCACCGAGAGTAGTAGGATAAATGTACGGTGCTCTGATTTGGATTTACCTATCCTTTTTATGTTAGCAGCAGCTATAATTAGTCTCGCGAGGGTAATATCCGAGCTAATTTTTGTGAATCCTCACCAAGTGCGTATATTTAATCGTATGTCGAGAGAATGGAGGCGAAAGGCTAAGGAGGCTATGAGAAGCGGTAATCCAAGGCTCATTGAGCGGGTTAAGCGGGAAAAAGCAAAAATAGATGCGTTGGGGCTTACAGTATCAAAAATGAGATTCAAATCAATGATGATAACGCTTTCACTATCAATAATAATCTTTATAATAATTACTAAGTATTTCTCAGAGAAGATCTTTATACCTATCCTTGGTGAGCAGACGGGGTTATGGTACTTCGTTATATGTTCCTTGGCGTGGAACTCAATTGGTAGCATCGTTCTTAAGTTTAAGGGATATGAATAAGTCTTTTCCTTAATTTATTTGAAACAACGTCTCGAGGGTATATTTTTCTCTCAAGTTTATAAAGCTAGATTAACCAAAAATAGAAATCGAGAAGAAGTATCGGATACGCCCGGTTGAAGAATGTGATCATCGATGCCAGCACCAAGATATCGATCACGCTCCCTTAGAAGAAGGAAAATAAGAACTCCAGGAGGTAGGCTTGTTATTCACTATGAAAAAAGGGCTAGAGGAAAAGCACATTGTGCGATATGTGGAAGAGAACTGTTTGGAGTCCCACGTGAACCGCGGGACTATCCTAAGTCCTCTAGACGTCCTGACCGCCCCTACGGAGGGTTTCTCTGTGCAAATTGTCTAAGAAAATATCTAATTCGAACGACGATCGAGAAATTTGCGCCAAAAATATTGTCCTCCTAGCTTTTTCTGGGTCAAAATAAAGATGATCTCCACTAACAAATCGAAAATACTTATTCTAATTTCTGGTCCTCATGGATCTGGAAAAACAACAGTTGCCCGTAGAATTGCGGAGAAACTGGGTCTTAGATATCTCTCCTCGGGAGAAATTTTCAGAAAAAAAGCAAAAGAGATGGGAATGAGTCTAGTCGAATTCACCAAATATGTTGAGAAGAATCCTGAGATAGACTACGAGATAGATAACATAACAAAAGAGGAGATTCGGCGGGGGAATGTGGTCTTTGACTCGCAGCTGGCATATTATTTTGCCAAGGAGGTTGATGACCCCTCCATAATAAAGATAAGCATTATGATATATGCTTCCTTCGAAGAACGTGTAAGAAGACTCATGGAGAGAGAAAAATTGAGCTATGAGGAGGCATCCCGGGATATTACTACACGAGAGAAAAGCGAGCAAGCGAGGTTCAAGCGTCTATACGGAGTAGAACTATGGAGCTTAGACGATTTTGATGTGGTGATAAACACATCGGAGATAGATGCGGATACGGCTTTTGAGCTCTGCCTAAGTGTTATAGAAAAACTTATAGAAGCAAAGAAGAAAAAATAGCAATAGTGGCCTTAAAGATATTCTCGTGGTATTCTAACTGGCTCTTTCATGAAATTCTCTAAGTTCTGTTCCTTTAAAGCTTTTAGAACATCTTCGTCGTTCGCTCCGCGCTCAATATTTAGGCGCACATTTATTGGAAGCAAATGATCGATGTTCATTCTACGTCGCTTTACACCATTCACTTGAGGTGGCCCCGTAATTAAGACAAAGTTTTCGTCAATTATATCAACAACTATAGCTTTTTTACCCGCTCTTCTTCCTCTTAAAATTACGCAACACCGACCTATATCAAATAGCTTAGGCATTGGAAGCACCCTCCTAGCATTACTACGTTGGATAGTCATATTTGGTGAAACAAACTTTAGGTATCCTTGCATAGAAATTTAATGCGATATAAAACATTAACTTAGACCCGATGATACCAGTATAGGAATGTGTGGCCCGGCGGACTAACACCGGCTGGTCATTGCTAGCTATTCCAGCCTTAGCTCCCAGCAGCTCTCTTGGCCGGGCCCCATAGGATTAATATTAAACGATCTACCATTATATTACTATGCTTGTTTTGGATGAGGACGGTCTATATGGGAAAAATCTATGTTCTAAGATTGGGGCATCGCATAGCAAGGGATAAAAGAATAACTACGCATGTATGTCTAGTAGCGAGAGCATTTGGAGCAGATGGGTGTCTGATAGCCGGGGATTTCGACCCACATGTATGTAGGACTATAGATGATGTTTGTAAACGATGGGGAGGAAGTTTCGAGTGCCGATATATAGATAATTGGCGGAGATTCATAAGAAATTGGAAATCCAGAAAGGGAAGCGTAATAATACACCTTACAATGTATGGGATCAACCTACCGGACATAATAGAAAAAATAAGGTCGCTATACCTAGAAGGAAGGGACATGTTGATAATCGTTGGGGCTGAAAAAGTTCCGTGGGAAATATATGAGCAGAGCGATTTTAATGTTGCCATCGGTAACCAACCGCATTCGGAGGTTGCAGCCCTAGCAGTGTTCTTAGATTGGCTTTTCCAAGGATCTGAGCTAAACAGAGAGTTTCCTAATGCGGAATTAAAAATAGTGCCTCAAGAAAGAGGAAAGAGGGTAATTAAAATTGGAGAATCAGCAAAGAAAATGGGACGATAATTAACCAGGGAATGACTGAGGGATCATCCAACCCTAAGTCGTATTCTCGCAGCATAATCGTAGCCTAGTTTTCGTTCGAGTAGGATTCTTGCTAACTCCTTTATGGTTCGGAGCTCATCGTTCTTAGGAACAGTGTTTAGATCGAGGATATCAAGCACTCGTGGAATCCTATACTGATAGATAATATCCCTAGGAATCCTATCAATATGGCGAACTAGGAGTTCTAAGGCCCTAATTTTTATTCTCCTATTTTTCTCCTTCAGCAGAATTTCGCGCCCAATAATATCAAGATAGGCATCCGCATACTTTGGTTCTATAGACAGAATAGCGTCAACAACACCTAATGCGGCGATTTTTACTGCGATTTTCTCAGATCGAAGCTTTCTTCTTACGAGCATTATTATGTCATTGTCTAGAGCTAGTTTTCGATCTCTAATAAGTATAGATAGATTAGCGAGAGCCTCCTCGAGTATGAGGTATGAATTTTCTTTGAGCGACTCCATTGTGATCTTTGTAAAAAGCTCTAGCGAATCATTGGGATATTTGGTGTATATCTCGCGCATAAGCCGAAGTATTTCCTTCTTTAGGAGTGGTGGAGATTCAGGCAAGATCGCGTCGAAGGAGCTTAGAACCTCATTTATCCTCTCACCAAAATTTATTACCAGTTGACTAAGTAGCTGTATAGAACCATGTCTGACATCCCCGTTCGGAGATTTTAGAAGATCTAGACCTATCTCAAAGAGATTCTTAGCGTTGAATGGCTCTTTTATATCGACTAATTTCGATAGACCGCGTAATATGTTACCCCTAACATTCGGGTGTTTTTCCTTCTCCAGATGGTTATATAGAATGGTGAAAGCTTCACTAGCAAAGTTTTTATCGGCATTAGCTATATCAGCAATTACACTAGCTGCGACAGCACGCACTTTCCAATCCTTATCATTTAGAGCTCTTTTAGCTGTCTCAAATATAGCCTTTCGGTCATATTTACCCTGTACAGCATATTTCCCCAGAATTCTCAATGCTTTTCTCCGGCGACCCACGTAGGGTGATTTAAGCCAAGCCTCAAGGTACCCTGTTAGCACTTTTGTCACCGTCGCATGCCTATTGCTTCTTGAAAAAGTAATCCAATGTTCCCATATGTTTCTCTTTTGTGCCTTCTTTCTTTGACTTCTTTTTAGTGGTTTTTAATTCTTCCCTTTTTATCGGTGCAGTTTTCTCTTTTCTTTCCGGTATTTCCTCAGTTTCAACCCCTAGCAAGGCCGAAAGTTCCCGCTCACTAAGACTCTTCAGACGCGTCTTTTTTAGGTATTCTTCATATGCATTTCTTATTTCATTGCTGATTTTCTTATCAAGTTTATATTCATCGATAAAATCGTCTAATGACTCCCTCGGACAACCGAGTTGTGCGAACAGCATTCCTATAAGTCTTGGATTCACCTTAGCTAGATGAACTATAAAAGGAATCGAATGTAGTGTTTCTCGTCGAGATGTGTGCCAGTATTTGGCAAGACTAACAACAAACTGGCCTAGGGGGGTTTCTCCTCTCAGAATTTGGTATAGTTTCTGGAAGGAGGTTCCTAGTTTTGGTATAACTACACGCCTTTTTCTCAAACTCCAAAGGGTTCCTGGCTCACCATATTTGGCTGTAGCATAAGCCAAAGCGTTGAATGCGTTTATATAAGCAACCCGCCAATTACCCTTTAGTGCGCCTATCCTATAATAGTAATCGGCATCGGCGATAGCCTTGTAGAATCCAAAAACTCCGTCTTTACGGATAAAATTCCATGCGTTCTCCCAGGCGGTTAGTATTAAATCGACGATGTCTTCTCCTGATTCTTGTAGGTATCTCTTAGCAAGCTCTATGTTGTCTTCGAGTTTTCCCGTCTTGCTCTTCATCCCAAATGCGAATCTGATTGCGTCTTGGAGCGATGCCATCCTGTCATGCCATAAGCTGGGGAGTTTCCCAGAATAATAATATGCTTCTAGGGCAACTACTATACTTCTAAAATCTGGAGCATATTTGGCTAGCTTGTTAACAACATCTTCTGGAATATTCATCTTCATAGCCTTAGCTATTCTCCTAATAAGTGCTTTGGCTTGGTATTCCTGGGGCCTATTGTAGAAGACAGTTATGCATTGTGCCATAAGCTGCCTTATTTTGGGGTCATGTATAACATTCGCAGTTAGTATTGGTGGGATTTTTATTTCTTTTAGTAGCTGGATAAGTGCTCTAAAACCGCCTCTATCTCTTTGTGCACTAAGACCATCAACTTCGTCTAAGAGTAACAAACGTGGTGGTTTCTGAGGAAAGGACGTTCCCATGAGGAAACCCGCGCTCTTTGAGGCCTCTTTTATAACTCTTTCAACAGCACTTTTACTTCTCTCATCACTAGCATTGAATTCGATAACATATACGCCCTCATCGTTAGCAAGTGCATAAGCAGTTGTTGTTTTTCCACTTCCAGGCGGCCCTACTAATAACAAGGGCTTGTATGGGGGGAGAGGGGGTATGGGAATTTCTTTTCTTGCTATCTTCTTTGCTGAGAGGTAAGAGGCCCAAGTCTGCTCTAAGAATTTCTCTAATATTGGTTTTGATGTCTTTTTTATATCCGCGATGCTACTTTGCTCAAATATCCGTGACTGTATATTGGTGTTTCTCATCCATCTTTCAAACGCACTTACAAAATATTCGCACCACGAATTATTATGATTCCTCCAAAAACGTTTATTTGATTTATCAGCAATAAACTCGACCCAGAATCTATAGTACTTCTCAGTCCAGATAATCTTTAGATTCCAAAGACAGACCCATGCACGCCACCAGTTAATTATTGTATTCTTCTGGGATCTTGTCAGTATGACCTCGGAGAGGGAGCGCGGTCTGAATCTCTCCGTCCAAGGAACAGTTTTCTGCATATCTACCCCTCGAATGCTAATCGAAAATGCATGGCTTCTCAATATTAAATGTTTGTTTTCCTATCGAGATCTCCTCCTGTACTTCATGCCAAGATCAGAGATCAACGCTAAAAGAGCAGAAAGCTGTAAATAGTCAGTCGCGCCTTGGGATATCCTGAAGTCCACCTCGCCAATGAATTCCAGTAATTTTATTTTGTCCTCAGTGTCTAGGGGAATGGAATCTTTTGCTATAGCAGAATAAATATCCCGGAGCAAGTCTATACCTGAGACCCCCTCCTCAGTGAGGATTCTAAGAAGCATTTTTCGTGCATCCTCGAATTTTCCTTCAAATGCTAGTTTGAGGAGCTTATCAACATGTTCTGGGAATACGACTCCCGCTGTGCGATAAACGAGGTCTCTGGTTACTGGTTTATTGAAATATGCTACACTCTGAAGCAAGTTAATAGCCTTTCTTAGATCTCCCTCTGAAATCTCGATAATGGCTTCTAACCCATCGTCCTTAAGGTCTACATTCTCGCTCTTAGCAATAAACCTTAAACGCTCCTTTATAGCCTCTATAGGGAGCCTCTTAAATCTAAAAACAGCACACCTGGACTGAATAGGCTCGATTATCTTAGACGGGTAATTGCAAATAAGTATGAAACGGGATATATCAGCAAATTTCTCCATCGTGCGGCGTAAGGCGTGTTGAGCCTCACTCGTCATCATGTCAGCCTCATCAAGAATTATGATTTTGAAGGGTATATCCCCCACTACTCTGGTTCTAGCATAGTTTTTAAGTGTCGTTCTAACAACATCTATTCCTCGTTCATCACTTGCGTTTAGTTCGAGGGTATAGGTACGCCATTTGTCGCCGTATAGCTCATAGGCTAAACATAATGCGGCTGTTGTTTTTCCAGTGCCAGGTGGGCCACTAAACAGCATGTTGGGTATGTTTTTGTTTTTAACGAATTCTTTTAGGGCTGCAACGACTTCTTCTTGATTAACAATATCATTGAGTATTCGTGGACGGTATTTTTCTACCCATAGAACCTCAGCTAGTTCTCCTTTTGTTGCCAACTTATACTCACCTCAGTAAATACGATTCTCGACTACTACAGAAATCATAAAATATAACACTATTTATGGAATTTAGAAGAAGTGGGGGAAATTAGGTTAGGTATATCCATATCTGCCCAAAATTTTGGGGTTAGCTAGGAGACCTCCCGATATATCTCCGCCAGAATTTGGGTAGGGAATTCAGAACCTCCTCGACAATAGATCTGATATCATTGTCAATATCGCTTTCTGATTTTTCACCAATGTATTGGACATATGCCATTTGGGGTTCTGTGATGGGTTTTCCTATTGTTGAGACGAGGAGGACATAGACCTCGTCAAGTCCGATCTCCGCATAGATTTTCTCAGCTGCTTTTTGGGCAGCGTATTGATAGATTTTTCCAACGTGCGACACCGGGTTTTTACCAGAATGAGCTTCTATTGACATATATCTTAATGGTGTGATTAGGCCATTCCACCTATTGCCGCGACCTATTTGCCCATCATCTCCGCTCTCAGCACTTGTTCCTGTGACCGTTATGTAGTACAGTTTCTTTTTGGGGTCATCAGCTGTATTTATCTCTATTTGGAGTTGTCTATTGGTAAGCTTTGATAGATGCTTGTATAATTCAGACTGGATCGTTTCCTTAAGACTAAGGTAATCGCTAGCTGAGTTCAGTTCTCGATCGATTGTCGCCATGGCGATGGTGAGCCTAATAGTATCGTTTTGTCGGACGCACATAACTTTGATATCTTCTCCAATAGCTGGATACTTTTTCTTGATATTCTTGCTATTCAGAAATTTTTCTGCTTCTAAGCAGATTTTCTCTGCTTCGCTGAGGGGAGCGAAGCCTACCCCTATACTGGTGTCGTTTGCGAGTGGGATAGAGTCTTCCTTAATCTTCTCGAATATTCCTCGAAGGTCTACGCTACCAGGTCTTATAGTATAGATTATAGATATGTGCTTTTGGGGGTCTAAGTATCTAAAATTCTCAGATATCCAATCAATAACAGCATTCCTAATAAGGACTCCCACGGGTACCTCTTCTTCTCTAGAGCCCTCTCTAACCTGCAAAGTTGCGCGTCCCACAAAGTGAAGCAGGATAGGTTCTATAACTTTTCCGCCACCAAATCGAGGTTGAGAGCGGCCACCAGCAAGCACACACTTATCTATGTTAAAATGGAGAGGAATGCCAAAAGTTTCGTAATAATATCTAGTTAGGTAAAGTGCTATTCTCTCTCCTATCTCATCACATATAGTGTCTGGATGTCCTAGCCCCTTGCGCTCTACAATTTCTACTGGGCGCCTATCCATGGGAGCGAAATTTTTAAGTCTGTATATTGAGATCAAATTGGGCACCAGATAGAACTAAGGTAATCATACATAAATTAAAAAGACGATGTCCTAGTTTTGGCTAAAGCAATCAAAGAGATTAGATGCAAATGTCTGTGTTGATATTGTGATTAGAGTCCAACTTGGAGCTCTCTTATGTACTTATAGTAGGAGAATCCGGGAGGGAGTCGGCCTCTTGATTTATAGTAATCGATCAAGCGATTTATCTTTCCTTCGACTAGTTGAAGTGCTCGCTTTGACGCCATATCCTTTCTATGTTGTGATAGGTGTTTCCTTATATTGATGGCTTTCCTTATAAGATTCATGAGGTCTTCAGGTATTTCAGGGAGTAAATTGTGTTCTCTAAGCACTTGGCTTAGCTTTTTTCCTAATACTTGCCTAACGGAGGGAATACCGTACTGATCGCGGAGGATTATACCTATCATCGCTGGCGACTCTCCTTTTCTTGCTAAATCAACTATGAGATTCTCGACTTCTTGGGGCGATAGCTTTACGAAGCTTGGTGCTGATGTTCTATACAGACGTTTTGACTGCGCTTTGCCGCGTCTACGTGCATAGAGTTTAGCCATAATCTCACCAATATAAAGCTGATCTACTTAGTTCTAGCATATTGTTTTATGCTTAATAGAATATTATAAGTGTATTTAAAACTGTTAGGAGACACCTAGACATATCTCTAGTAAATTTTATCTGAACCTAAGCATATAACTCCCCTTGGTGAAATTTTTGGTTGAAGGCCTGACTTGCGAAGTCTGCGGTAGAACTGTTCGTAGAAAGAGATACTATAAGTTTCAAGGGTTAACACTCATATTGTGTGAAAGTTGCGCTAAGCGGCTCAATGCAGAAGAAGTTATAGTCACTCCTACTGTGAAACTTAAGCAACAAAGATTTTCCCTAACAGAGCAAAGAAAAGTCGGTGCCTCTAGGAGAGGCTTGGAGGAGCTTGAATATGAATTCGAACCTAACTTTGGGGAAATTATACGTAGAGCTAGGGTTCGGAAGGGGTTAGAATTAGAAAAATTTGCCCATATGCTAGGAGTTTCATCCTCCTATCTGAGCAAGATAGAGAAAGGCAAGGTAAAACCCGATCTTTATTTAGCTCGAAGGATAGAGCGTATTCTAAACATAAGGATATTAAGAAGGATCCATATGGAGCTCCTAGAGTCCGTTGGAAGCACGTACGAAGATGAGGTAAAACCCCTTACTCTGGGAGATGTAGCTATAATAGAGAAGGTAAAGAAGAAAAAGAAATAGGGAATAGTTGGGGGCCCATGATGCTTGGCATAGGAGTCGTTGGGATGCCTGGGAGTGGTAAATCTGTATTCAGCGCTGTTGCTAAGAAGCGTGGTATACCCGTTTTTGTAATGGGTGATGCCGTGAGGGAGGAGGTAGTTAGTAGAGGTCTAGAGTTAACGTCAGAAAATTTGATGATAGTGGCTGAAGGGCTCAGAAAAAAGTATGGGCGGGGTGCTGTTGCGGTTTTGGTTGTGAATAAATTGAAAAGACTTACATCTGAGAGGGTACTTGATGTTGTGGTTATTGAGGGACTTAGATCTCCAGAAGAGAAAGAAATCTTTGAGAAATTCTTCGAAAAATTTTATGTTGTTGCTATTCACGCGTCGCCTAAAACGAGGTATGAGAGAGTTTTAACCCGGCAGCGAAAAGATGACTTTAGATCTATCTCAGAACTTAAGAGGAGAGACAGAAAAGAGCTTGAGTTTGGCATAGGTGAGCTTTTAGCGATGGCTGATTTCCATCTTGTTAATGAAGACAAATCCCTCGAGGACTTCATGGAGGAATGCGAGAGAACTCTCGAAAAAATACTTGAGATGTTATGATGAGCCCTATGTGAAGATTATAGAAGTCTCTTTTTTACTACTGTTAACAAGTTATCAGACGGAGCGTTAAGCTTTCCAAAAATCCTGTTCTTTGTCTCTTTAAACTCAGCTCCTAGGCGAATTGAGGATTCTTTAATAAGTTTTATGAAGTTTGATTCGCCTGCGGCGGCAAATATGTTTTCTCCGAGGGTTGTGCTTACCAATAGTATGTTATTTACTTTGTTTTGCAGACGATTGATTATAGCCAATAGTGTTCTTAGGTCAACATCTATTCTCTCTAGCAGATATGTTTTGCCTGATCGGCTTGTTACTTTATCCGAGATGAGTTTCTCAATATTATTTAGGATGTACCCCCATAGCTTTTGGAGCTCATCTTTTTGTCTTTTCCATTCAGTGAAGAATCTCTTAGCAGTCTCTGCTAATTTATCTGGTTGGACTCTAAAAACATTGCAAGCGTCTCTGAGGTACTTCTCACTTAGTATCGTATGCCTGATGGCGTGTTCTCCAGCGACAAATTCGAGACGTATAATACCATCATGAATTTTCTTTGAGCTTAGGATCTTTATAGGCCCAACAAGGATTGTCCTAGGCAGATGTGTCCCGCCACAAGCCTCAACATCCCAGCCCTCAATGTTAACTATTCTAAGTGTTGCGGAAGGAACAGCGCCTCCTTGGTATATTTTGACACCAAACTTTCTTTCAGCTTCTGTTCGGCTCATAAACTCAATGTGTATTGGTCTATCTTCCAAAACAACTCTATTAGCTAGCTCCTCTATCCGTTTGATTTCATCAAAACTTAGGTTTTTGAAATGGGAGATGTCTAGATGTGATTTCTCTGGCTTTTTCTCAGCACCCATCTGCCAAACGTGGGGCCCCAGAACTCGCTGAGCCGCACCATTAATTATGTGTGTGGCTGTATGGTGGCGCATTAGAGCAAGTCTTTTGTCCCAATCGATTATTCCTCTCACTTTGCCTCGTAAACCCTCAGCCGGTCTGTCTAGCTCATGTACAACTATGTTATTTAATTTGAAGACATTGATTACCCGGAATTGCTTTCCGTTCACTATTATAACTCCGGAGTCCCCCTCTTGCCCGCCTCCTCTTGGGTAAAAAGCGGTTTGATCAAGAATCAGAAAGTTCTTTTCTACGAGTAGTATATTAGCTTCGAACTCTCTTAAGAATTGGTCTTCATAGTAAAGCGGTCGTGTTGGTGGTAGGTCTTTTATCCTGTCTTCCAAGATTTCCAGTAATCTTGCTTTCTCCGATATCTCTTTGGCTTCACATTCCTCAGATATTCTTTGTGGTGGGGTTCGTATGCTCTCATAGAAGTTTGGGCTTACCTTTACCTGGATACCGAGGTTCAGTTTTTGAGAGAGATAATCTATTTCTTCGGGGGGAATACCGTAATTGAGATACAGCTCACGAAGTATAGGATCATCTATGATCTTTGCTTTCCTTCTTTTTATGATCTTTCGTAGTTCTCGAAGTGCCTTTTCTATTGTCTCTGCGAATCGATCGCTTTCGACATGCCAAATTTCAACGGCCACACTTTCAATACCCTTAAGCCTATGGAAGGTCTTAGAGAAATATTGTATTGTTCGTACAATTAATTCATCCCATGGAACGTCCAGATCGTATTTTTCAGCTAGGGAAATGGCACGCCTTAGGATTGCACGGAGATTTGCTGCACCGCCAATATTGGCGGGTATCCCTCCGTCGGGTATTGCCATCACAACGGTTTTCACATGATCCAAAATCGCATACATCGCTTCTAGGGGACCAAAAATTTTGTTGAATTCTTTGATAGTAATACCAAGGTTCTTTGCTAGCATACTTCTTGTCTTATTGAAGAGCTCTTCAGTTTCTGTTCTTACCGCACCTACATACCGTCCATATTGGAGTAAAAGAGATCTATCTATCTCTATGCCAAGCTGTTTTTTGAGCCACGTGTATAGTGGGCCGAATGTAGCTTCGTAGATTGTGGGAGTTCCCTGCATCAGCCATGCTATTCTTTCTAGACCCCATCCAACATCTAGAACTCTTATAGGGATTGGTTCTAATGAACCATTGGTTACCCTATATTTCATGAAAACTCCATTGACGATCTCCAACCCGTACGCAAAAGTCTCTATAGAAGGTCCAGCGTTTCCTCCTCCTTGCCACCAATCTTCCTTGTAGGTTAGTTCCTCAGCGGGGATATCTAGCACTTTAGTTATGAACTCAAAGTTTAGTTCTAAGTATCGTTCCTTCCAGTAGCCGTCTCTCCATTTTTCACTATTGAATGCATGTTGTCCTCCCATCGTAAATGAGCTTAGATGCCGCCCCGTCCTACCAATTCGATCAATATCTGAGAATTCGCCGCCAAACCGTATGCAGGGTTGAGCAATAACCAGGGGATTCGCTGGAGGGTCGACTAAGCCGTTCGTAACCCACGGCTGAAAGATGGCTATACTTGCGATCGTGAAATATATGTCATCTCTCCAGCGCGCTACCACTGGATAGTATTCGAGAACTTCGTGTCCATGTTTTCTGAAGAATTCAGTCCAATTCGCTATGGTATTGTGTATATCCCAGTTTTGTGCAGGATTAATATTTCTGATAAATCTGTACTCCTTCTCGCATTCAACATCTCCACAGGTTTCTCTATCTGCATTTAGGGTCCAGAAATACCCGCCACATATTGGGCACTTCTTCCTTATGAACCCTTTTTGCTTAAAGAAATCGGTTTCGTACTCTTTGGGGTCTATATGCATAGTAATCGCTCCTGTGAAACTTCCGCTTCTAAAACAATTTTTATAATAGGCATATCCTCTTTTCAGTAGATTAAAAATTGATTGATGAAAGTAAGGAACTCCTCTTTAAAGTAACTAAAAATGCGTGAGGATTATAGTAGCATATAGTCTTCGATCTCATTGAGTACTATCTCTTCGAGCTTTTTGCGGTCTTCCTCGTATATTTCGCTGAACGGTATTCTGCTTCCCACATGCTCGGAAGTGCCTTTAAGGAGATCTCCATTTTTCCCTCTTAGGAATAAGCCTTCGCTCCAAAAGCCATTGACTTTAATGGGTGGTGTGTGTACAAAAGCTACAACATCTCCCCTCTCAAGATTATAGCTTGAGGCTACCTCGTATACACACTCTAGATCAGTACACTTATAAACATAGATGCCTTTAGAACTTCGCAACGGTGTTTTTTCAAGTATCCTAACGAACAGTATATTAAGCGCTCCAAGGAGATCGCCATCCTCAGTTTTCTTGATTCTAGAACCTAGGCTTCTTAAATTTAAGAGGACAAATCGCAGTAACTTTGCTGTGTAATTGTCTCTAGTCTTAGCTATTTGGTACCACTTCATTCCCATCGCAGATATATAACTGGAAAGCATGTTGTTGTATGCCCTAAAAAGCCCAGAAAATAAGAGCTCATGTTTGCTCATTCGTGATTCGCGGATTTTGTTTAGTGTTGAGGTAAGACGCTCTAATATCTGTATAGCCTCATCTTTCTTTATTCCAGGAACCTTTCCCATTTTCGTAAGTTCATCAAGTTTTTCTAGCATTGCAAGAGCCATTAGTATTCGTGCATCAGTTTGTGTATTAAATTTCCTTCGAGACATGCGCATCCCCCTCCTAAGCTTAATATTAAAAAGCTATATTCAATTCAAAGTTAAATTGTTAGAAGATAAATTGTTTCGAAGTAAATGTTCTTTAACAGTTTATGTATAATTATGTGAAGGTTGCCTAGGGAACTTTCAATGGAAGAGACTCATGAAGTGGCTAATTACTTCAGGAAAATACTCAAGCTAGAATTAGGTATAAATGTCGCAGAAAGGAAGCATGAAGCAGAAGGCCCCAAAACTTTGGATGTAGACATCCAGAGCGGAGAATTAGAAAAACCAATGGAGGTAACTGAAACACAAGGGAGCATAGAGCGGGAATTGACTCCTCCCACCCCAATAGTGGCGGAACGTGAGATTTCTAGTCATAGTGTTATGGACGAAATAATCAAATCGCTAGAAGAACTGAGATCCACCTTGCTTAATAGGATAGAAGCTCTTGAGAGAAGAGTTAATAAGTTAGAAGGCCTCATACAAAAAGTATTTCAAGGTGTAAAGGCATTGCCTATGAGACCAGAAGAAGCTCCCAAATATGCCGATACTCCGAGATACTTCTCATTATCGAGCATTAGCGTTGACGACATAGATCTTCTTATGCATGAAGCCAATGAATTGTTAGCGAAAAGAGAAAATTCGCTTCCATACCTCATAAAGCTTGAAGCGATAGAGTGGCGACTAATCAAAGCACTCGAAAACAACGAAATAGCAAAGAATAAGGTGTCTCTAGACTTTCTAAAGGCGCTCCGAGTAGAAATAAATAGACTTAGAAAAGCACTGCTTGGGTGAAGCTAGGAAATTTTTTCCATCTGTGATAGCAACTCAAGTGCTCGTTCCTTATGATCGGGGTCTGCAACAAAATAGACCAATTTATTTCTAAATGGGTCACCGTAGATAACAAGTGAACCATTAGGAGCAAGTAATGTAGCAGGGAATCCAAGCAGATCTTCTTCGCCATAAACACCTATAATTGAAGGCTTTCTCTGCACATAAGCTAGAAGAACAACAAACCAAGACTGAGTTGAGATAACTCCTGGGGCATTTAAAACTGGAATTATTGGGGGAGCGTCCAATAGTCTGGATTCGAAGTCTGCGGTATAGAGGATCGTATAGTTTATTTGCTTACGGCGAACTCGGAAATCTACTATTGCGACAGATATGGGGTAGTTATATTTCGAGAGGTTCTGAAATGCGACGTCTCCTATAACAACAATTCCCTTTTTCCGAAATGATTCGGGGTCTGGAAGCTCCTGCGGGCTATTAATAGTCTCGCCTTTCGGTCTACGTACTTCGTCGATTATATTCCTACTCAATTTCAGTTTTGGAGGGCGAGGTGGAGGAAAATAATCATTTAATCGATACCGAGTAGACGAAATTACTTTTCCATAAGGGTCTCTTAGGAGGGGGATTCTTAATATTGTGAGAGGCTGTAAACCATGCCTTTCACGTAACTTATTGAGCTTAAATGTTCGAGCAAGAACCTCAGGATCCTCCGATACAGCAATAGTGTCGAGATTTTCTGCGAAATTCGATGTTATAGCAGGAGAATATGGATCCTCAAGTGTGCATATATGTATCCTATTTAGCGCCTCTAAGTCTTCTACGAATTTCACGACATGTTTTTTTCGTATCTCATATGGTTCTATTCTATCCTCTGCGATCTTCCTGAGGGTTCTTACATAATCATCCGAGGTTATGCAAACCAAAATTTTCTCTGAGAAAATAAGTGCAGTGTTAATCAACGTTTTATGGCCAATATGCATATGATCGAAGGTTCCTCCTAACACGCAGAACTTGAACCTCCTACTGCTAATGTGTATTCTCCTAGGTTCTGGGAGTGTACTGACAAATTTCTGTAGTTTAGGTATATTCCACAATGCCGATCCCGAGCATAAGAGTTACCAATACCAAAATTAGTAGATAGAAGTATTACCGTAGATGATTGTAGCATATATAATGATGACAGCCGTTCTAATCGAAATCTATTGATATTCCATACCTATTTCGTGCGGCGACGCCTCTCTTAAATTCTAGCATCTCCTTAGCACCTATGATTGCGCGGCCTATCGCTATAAGTTTGCGTTCTTCGTTGAGGACCATAATTTCATCGGAGGCCCTGATCTGAGTATCTGCATCAATAATGAATTTGGAGAAAATACTTCTTCCCTCTCTTACGAATGGTTCAGCCTCGTTGTTTAATATTATGCTGTATCGCAATTCATCTTGGAAGCGTTTCCAAAGTCTGTAGGCTAAGAGAGGTTGAGGTACTAACTTAAAGTTCTCAGCAACAATAGATGCTAGGAGCCATATTTTTCCACGGTTCACATATAATTCAGTATAAGGATCCTCGGGTACTTCCTCTCCTCTCTTCTTCTTGCTTTCAATTATGTCTTCCAGTTCCCAGCGAATTATCTTTTCTTCATAGGGTTTGATGTCTGCAGCGTAAATTTTTCGAAGCATACCAGTATTTCGGGAGTACTCGAATCTTACCTTTCCTACGGCATCTTCTGCTCCAGGTCCAAATTGAAATCTGAGCATGGCTTTCGTGACAAGAGATCTTACATGATCCGATGTTAGAACTCCGACGTCTTGGCCGGTGTATACTTCTCCAAATCCAAGGATTTTTTTGAGTTTTTGGGCAACCTCCTTTTTCTCATCGAATACATATATCTCTCTAAACTTATCTAAGAAATATGTCTCCAAAGCTCTCTTAGTCCACTGTAATACGCGATTTGGTATTCTTGAACGGTAAGACATGTGTTGGAATAGGGGATACATATTTCGGATCTCGCGAGGAATGAAACCAAAAATATCGTCAAGTATGAAGACTTGCGCACCCAGATATGCGGGTAACTTATGGGCGCCTCGGGGTGTGGTTATTATCAATTTGTCGCTCCAGATAAAGGCTCGTTCAAGTATGCGTCTTCTATATCTAAGAACAACAGGTAGATTTATTTCCTCGGGCCTCGTTATTAAGACTCCTCTCCGCTTAAATGTTGGTTCGTATGTTTCGAAAAATTCGAATATTTCTAGTTTTCCACTCAGCAAAAGAGAGTAGGCCCGGGCAAGCTCTGGGTGGGATGATGCTCTCCGTGCGATGAGCTCCCAGAGTGTTCCCTCCCAGATGGCTTGTTTAATTCTGCGGATCTCAGCCATTATAACGTATAGATTGTGCATGGCTAGGTAGTGCTGGCGTTCATGAATGCTCATCTCCATGAGTTCTCGTGGTGTGAACTTAGAGCATACTGGGCAGTCGCAAGGGAAATATTCCATGTACTTGATGTTGTATGTTCCGTGGACAGTTAAGTAGCGTCCATCTTTTGCTGCTAGGGCGTATAGAGCACTATCAAAAGTATCAAATCCTAATAGAACGAAGAAACTGAAGACCATAGGGTGACCCACTCCGAAGAGGTGGACTGGGTAATTTGAAGGGAAGTTACGTTTAACGAACAATGCGGATTTTATGAGTTGATAGATCTGATATTCCTCCATATAGGGGACAAGGCTTCCCAATGCATACATTTTGAAGGGGTATCTAAGCATATTTTCAATCGAGTATCTTAATAGAGAAGTGATGGGATTTCCGTGTAGAGGGCCAACCCATATAACTTCGCTATCTTCCACAACGAAACCACTTTCATATGCCTCGTTTGCTCTCTTGATAGTCTCATCGATAGCTCTTTTTCTTTCTTCTATACTCCCTCTATAGAGAGGTACATCGAGAATAACTCCTATGTCAACACCAATGTTATGCTGAAATTTTATTATTTCGAGATTTGATACTTCGACATCCCCATATACGGAAAGTTGGTAGGCTCCTGAATCTGTCATTATGGGGCCATTCCAATCTCCAAATAATCCATGGATACCTCGTTCTAGGGCTAATTCATGAAGTTTTTCGTCCCGCCATATTGTATATGCGTTTGTTATAAAGGCATTATAACCAAGTGCTTTAAGATCAGCTGGTGAGACTACAGGAACGTGGATATTCACAACTGGAAAGAAGTATGGTGTTTCTATAATACCATGCTTGGTAAAGATCTTTCCTATTCTTCCCGCTCCGTCTTTTTCCGTAATTTCGAATACTCCCTTCAATGTGATCACTTACTGAATTCTAACCTTATTGCGTGTTGGTTGACCGAATCTTAAAAGTATTCAATAGATATAAAGATGTGTTCTAGATATATCTAGTGACAGCTATGAGGACTGGGTTTGTGGTATTCATCATTACACTGCTGTTATCTCTTATAATCCTAATCCTAATACTTCTGGGAATGTGGCCCTGGGGGTTTTTCTTTGTTATCTTACTGCCATTTATTTCTGTATCGACAAAAGGGACTAGTGATGTACAGGAAACTCTGGTATCCCTTAGGGGAAGCGAGGCCTTCTGTCCTAACTGTGGTTTTCCTTTACGGGGTTATGAAAATTTTTGCCCTAGATGTGGGCATAGATTAAAGTAGTTATGGTATGTCGATATGGATGAGACTAGCATCTCGGATTTTAAGAGATTCTTGGAAAATTTAAGGAAGGCTCTGGCGAGTGAAAAAATTGAGTATAGAGCGTATCAATATTGGATCTTAAATGTGGTCTTCAAAGCTAGGCTTAGAAATGAAAATGTTATAATTGAGCTAGATGCGGGGATGGGTAAGAGGATTCTCGCATATCTTCTTGCAAAAGTATTTGAGAGGGATAGGATTTTAATTATAAGCCCAAGCAGAGCCTCAATATGGGATATGGCATTGAAATTTAATGAGTTATCTGGTTCGAATGAATGGTTCGGCGTTGTCACTGGGAATCAGCCAAGGTGGCTAAAAGAAAAGTACCTACGAGAAAAACGTGTTATTCTTGCAACCCCCATATCATTAGCAAGGCTTCTTGAGCGTCTAGGGGAAATAGCTAGATTCGACATTATAATGATCAATGAGGTCGACAGGGTAGTTCGACGAGTGCTGAGAAGATATCATACAGAGACCACATATAATACCGCGAACATAAGATATATCGAGGATGTTCTTGGTGGTTCTAAGGAAGAGCAGGCCTCGAAGGAGTATATCCTCATATATCCTTGGAGCACATTGAAGAAGTTTCTTCCCGAAGATGCTTGTTGGATAGGGATGAGTGGGACTCTTAGGGATGAGCATTACATAATTGACAATGGGAACCGTGTTGTAGTTCAGAAAGAACTTGACACTATAGCACAGGTTTTGTTTCCTCGAAGAAAATTGGTGATAGTCACAATGGATATGCTGATTGAGAGAACAGACATTGGTGATCATATATCTAAAAATCTAACAATAATACAACCAATACCAGTCATAGATGAAAATATTAAATTATTGGCTAACGCGATTTCGATGGAGATAGATAAAGTTCTTGATGAGATACATAAATATAACCGCAGGTTATACCCAGAAGAGACGACACCACTAGAGACAAAGGAGAAGATTATGAAGACGGTTTCAATACTTCCTGATACGAATCCCCTAAAGATAAAGTTCTTAAGATTAGCTCTCGTACGTAGGCACTTATTTGCGGGGGTGCCAGAATCTTATACTCGACTATTAGCCAAACCGATGTTTAGACGCATACTGAGAGAATTCGCGGGGGTGGAGTTAGAGTCGGTATTACCTAAGATCCCAGCCAAGATAGAACGTATAATTGAAATCGTGCAAGATTGGCTGAGCCGAGAAAAAAGTGTGATAATTTTAACATCTTTTATAAGGACGGCATCAAGAATAGCTAGCGTGTTGAGAGATAGGGGTGTGGATAATATTCTTATTCTTACGGGTAGGGTGCCGAATAAAAAGTGGGTCATCGAGAAGTTTAAGAAGACCCGCCCTGCGGTCCTAATACTTACACCAGTAGCAGAGAGGGATCTGGATTTTCCAGAGGCGAGCTTGGTAATAGTTCATGATGTTATATCGACAGTAAAAAGTATGTATCAGCGCATAAAACGTGCTAGAAGAAGCTTTGTGATAATCCTATATTATAAGGATACTTATGAGGAAAAAAAGGTAAAAATTCTGTTGGCTAGAATTGCCCGCAGATATCCATGGAGTATACGGATTAGAGGGGGGTAATGTGAAGGAATACGTACTGGGCATAGAATCAACAGCTCATACGTTTGCTATAGGTGTGGTTTCTATTGATGGAAGTGAGATCCTAAACTTTTCCCATACTTATGTTCCAAAAGTAGGAGGTATACATCCTAGGGAGGCATCAGAACATCATGTTAAAGTCGCACCAGAATTACTACGTAGAGCTCTTCAATACATAAAAAAGGAGGAAGGAAAAATAGTGGCACTGGGTTTCTCTCGTGGCCCAGGGCTAGGCCCATGTCTTCGTGTTGGAGCTACACTTGCTAGGGCCTTAGCTATAAGATTCTCTGTTCCTCTATTTGGTGTACATCACGCAATAGCACACATAGAAATCGCAAAGAAACTAACCGGTCTGCGAGAACCACTTGCAGTCTTAGTATCTGGAGGCCACACGGTCATAGCGTCTAAGGAAGGCGAAAGGTATCGTGTCTGGGGCGAGACTCTTGATATATCCCTAGGCAATTTGATAGATATGTTTATGAGGGCAGCAGGTTATTCGTCGCCAGCTGGCCCTATTTGTGAGAAGCTAGCAAATGAGACTGATGAGTACATTGAGATACCATATGTTGTAAAAGGAACGGATCTATCATACTCGGGTATACTTTCCGTGCTGAAAGAAAAGCTTGAACAAGGAATAGATATTCGAGTTTTATGCAGAAGTTTACAAGAAACAGCATTTGCCATGTTGTGTGAGGTTGTTGAAAGAGCTTTAGCGCACTCTGAAAAAAAAGAAATCTTATTATGTGGCGGTGTGGCAAACAACAAACGTCTACAAGAAATGCTAAAATTTGTAGCAGAAGAATATAAAGCGAAATTTGCGGTTCCAAATAGGTGGAATGGGGATAATGGTGCTATGATAGCATACACAACATTGCTATACTACAAAAGTAATGCAACACCCCTTAAAGTAGAAGAAAGCTATGTTTTGCCTCTCTGGAGACTCGACCAGGTTACTCTGCCCTATTAAGACTTCGCGTAGCGGCTCAAAACTTCTTTTCAAAAACCCATTTAATAACTCTAATAGTTAATTCCAAGTATCTAGAGCTTATAGGGAAGTGGTGTCTGAAAATGCCAAAAGAAATACTGAATATAGACGAGGTTGATGAGATTCTTAAACGCACTACGGAGATAAGAATAAAGCGCCATGAGGATGTAATTAAAGTGAAATTTAGGACCAAGCGTTATCTATACACAATAAAGCTGTCGCCTAAGGAATTTGAGGAGATACTTCCTAGGCTTAGGGAATTAGGTATAAAGATAGTCGAATTCTAACAGAAGTACCGTAGTGGATCCTCGATGACCACATACATGATAAAGGACATAGGCTTAGCAGATAGTGGGCTTAGAAAAATTATTTGGGCCCAAGGTTTTATGCCTACTCTAAAACTTATAGGCGAGGAATTTGATAGGACCAAACCTCTCAAGGGGCTTAAGATAGGAGCGTGTCTTCATGTCACTAAAGAAACAGCGAACCTGGCGATAGTGCTGAGCCGTGCAGGAGCGGAGGTATTCTTAGCTGGGTCAAATCCGCTTTCAACACAAGATGATGTTGCGGCGGCACTTGTTAAGTATTATAATATAAGAGTATTTGCGTGGAGAGGTGAGTCTGACAAAGAATACGAGGAGATGATTAGAAAGGTTATTGAAAGTGAACCCGACATAGTCATAGATGATGGGGGAGATTTAATAGTACTTCTTCATGAGGAATATCCAGAGATAGCTAAGAATATCTTAGGTGGTTCAGAGGAAACTACGACAGGGGTTATTAGAGAGCGTGCACTTGAACGCGAAAAAAAGCTGTTATTTCCAGTGATAGCTACTAATGATGCGAAAATCAAGAGGATGGTAGACAACAAATTTGGTACGGGTCAATCGGCTATTGATGGTATTCTAAGGGCAACATCAGTACTGATGGCTGGAAAAACAGTAGTAGTAGCGGGTTATGGTTATGTTGGGAAAGGGATAGCACAGAGAGCACGAGGCTTAGGAGCGAAAGTTGTGGTGACCGAGGTTGACCCTATAAAAGCTCTTGAAGCTCATTATGATGGATTCCAAGTGATGTCTATGGACAAAGCTGCGGAGATAGGGGATATTTTCATAACAGCTACTGGGAACATAGATGTCATACGTAGGGAGCATATAATGAAGATGAAATCTGGTGCGATTCTTTGCAATGCTGGCCACTTTAATGTTGAGATAAACTTAAGGGATCTTGAAGCGCTAAGCGTAAGGAAGGAGAGGATAAATTATTGCACTGAGAAATACTATCTAAGAAACGGACGCCACATATACCTCCTTGGAGAAGGTAGACTTGTGAATCTTGTATGCGCCGAGGGACATCCAAGCGAAGTGATGAACATATCTTTCTCTCTTCAAGCTCTTGTGGCCAAGTATATTGTTGAGAATCATCAACACCTAGAAAACAAGGTGTATAATGTCCCACCGAGCATCGAGAGGAACGTTGCAGCTTATACTCTTAGAGCTATAGGAATACAGATAGACACACTGACACCTAGGCAACGAGAGTATCTGGAGCGCTGGAAATAGAGGAAGTTTTTTAATTAAGAATTACCCTAAAGGTTTAGGTGATGAAGGGGTGATATGAAATGTCATATGTAGATTGGCAGGCCCCAGAGCCTCTGATGCAAGAGGCTGTCGATTTCGTAAGGAAAGTTAGAGAAGCTGGCGGCTTCGTTAGAAAGGGAGTAAATGAGGTAACAAAAGCCGTGGAAAGAGAACAAGCCAAGCTTGTCTTAATAGCTATGGATGTAAACCCCCCAGAAATAGTCATGCATCTACCTCCTCTGTGCAAAGAGAAGAACATACCATATATATTTGTGAAATCCAAGGAGGAACTTGGAAAAGCTGCGGGAATAAAGAGGCCCGCAAGTAGCGTTGCGATTGTCGACCCTGGCAAGTTAGCGAGGGAACTTGAGAGTCTAATAAGAAAGATTAATGAGGCAAAACTAGGGAAATCATAAGGTGCTAAGAATTGTCCTCTATCGAAGAACAAAAAAGAATAGCAGAAGCCGAAGCTCTGCTTGAGAGCTATACACCAGAAGAATTGGAGGAGATAGTAAGGACAATAGGGATGCCATGCATTGTAGAGTGGATAGATCCTGAGCGTTATGGTCGTGCAGGGGAGATAATAAGGGTTAGATGTAGAATAATGGCGGGGAGAGACAAAGGACGAATAATAACAAGGAATGTTAAGGGTCCAGTCCGCGTTGGGGACATTCTGATGCTAAGGGAGTGGGAGCGTGAGGTGCCAAAGATAAAGGCGAGATCCCGATAGTTAATCATCGGGGGTAGATATCTATGGTAAAGTGTAATTTCTGTGGCAAGGAAATTACTAATCCAGCAACAAGATTCATATATGTCACGAAGACAGGACGCATACTTAATTTCTGTTCAGGAAAATGTCGGAAGAATTTTCTATTGGGCCGTGATCCTCGGAAGGTTAAGTGGACATTACATAGAAAGGGCAAAAAAGAGTATACTAAGCCAAGAAAGGGGTCATAGTTATTCTTGTGTTTGATTCTTCTATTAATACTTTTTCGTCAGGGGCTAAAAACCACAATTAGTCTCTTTCCCTAAAGAGTCTTCTCACTATGGGATCAGAATCCCTAAGTTCAGAGATTTTTCTTGTGACACTCTCATCTGGATTTAGGTGCAGTTCTAGATACACACCCGTTCTGCCAATTCTATCTCTCCTAAGCAACATATATTTACGTTCAAGGACAATCGATGTACTTACTCCGAGTATTCTAGAGACCTCATGCTCTCTACCAATTATTGAGAACTCTATATGTCCTTGTTCCGTCGGAACGATAAGGCATAGATTTTTGTTAACCCCAGGCACTCTATTACGCGGATCCTCAGCTTGGGGAAGCCCTATCTTCCCACCAAACTTATAGAATTCGTATTCACTTTCTGTCAGAGAAACTGCTGGGACAACCACTGTTAACTCGGAATCGAGCTGAAAGTAAACTTTGATTGCTGTTTTAGGTGTAGCCATGACTATTATTTTTTCCTCGACGCTAAAGTGATTAAGAAGCAACAACTCAATATATGGTAGTACCCTATGATCCATAACTATGATCTCTATGTCCGAATCTTTATGTACATCTCCCCTAGCTACACTACCAAAAATAAATGGTTGGAAACCATAGCTCGATAGAAATCTGAGGATTCTAGTACCTTTCCTTCTTTTATCCGAAAGAAGCTTCCAGTGTTTGCTGTCGTAAACTACCTCTCTTTCGATATTCCTAGCAACACGGGTTCTGGGCAACTAAGAATGCACCTTTTAAGCTCAGATGGGCTACAGTTCGTCATCGGACTCCTCAGAAACGCCTAGAGTCATCATTACCATAGATGTTATTTCGATATTATCTGTATTTAAAAGCTTCTACGTGTCTTAGATCTTGGGTTTATTATGATGAGTGTCAAAAATACAATAAAATTGTTAGAGCTTAGTATACCTGGGATACTTGTTGGGAAAGAGGTGATAGATAAAAATTCAGCACGTGTTGGTGTATGTTCTGGAGTCATACTGGACATAGAGAGGAAAGCACTTTTTCTATTAGTGGTTGGCAAAAACTATCTGCTAAAAATACCATTTATGAAGGTACTGGATATCGATGAGAAATTTATCAAAGTTGACGTGAAAGTCGCTTATGAAAATGTAAGCTCGGGAGACATAAACAATATATTAACACTATTGAGATTAGAAATACTTCTTCTAGCGAAGATGATGTCTCTCAATACAGGTAGGAAACTTAGGAATATAAATGTTTTAGGGGCTATAGACATGGCGCGTCTTTTTAATTTAGTCTAAATTTAGCAACTTTATGCTTCTGCGTCTTCTACTAAGTTTTCAAGCCAACTGCCAGTCTTAACTATTGTGACTTCTAAGGGGGTTAAAATAAGCTCTTTTGGAGTTAGTTTACAAATTTTCTTTATGATGTAGTCCTTCAGTCCCAGCATCAATAAGCATTCTCTCAGTAATCTTGGGCTGATAAGCTCATACATCGATGTGGCCCTAGTGCTTATTATCAAGCGCAATTGTTGATTGTTTAGTAGTCTGGTCTGCTGTTTAAATAACCGGATGTAGTTTGCTCTTGTACGAGGTGAAGCGAAAATAAAGTCCCCAAATCGTAATTCGACGAATTTGTGATACTGGCGGAGTAAGTGTATAAGTTTCGTATCAAAAAAACGTAAGAAAGCTTCGAGACTTATGCTCATGACCGAGATGTTGGGAATTCGTATCCCGCGGATAAACTCTTCGCGGCTTTCGGTTTTCATAAAAATTATCTTCCTGCCCAACATATCTTGGAGAAATGCCTTTTTCATATGTTGGCTTGGATCAACTGTTATAATTGGTATCATCTTGAGGCGTGTGAATTCATTCTGTAGGTGTCTTAAGATTTGTTCTTCGTGCTCAAATTTTGATGTCTCCACGAGAAGATATTTTATACCCATATGTTCGGCCAATGTAGCAATGTTTCTGAGATCATCTAGGCTTTTTGGTTCAACTATATCGAGTAACATATCTTCAATCCCTTGTATATATAGTTAATATGTCCCCATCCTGAAGCTCATAGTCCAGTCCAACTATTTTGCGTTTTATATCCGAACCTTTTCTCTCTATAACTGCATATTTGAATCTCTTTATGAAGCCGCTATGAATTTTCTCACATGCATCTTTCACTGTGGCTGGGCGTCTGAGTACTAAGGCGCGGTCCCAATTAACTTTCCCTCCTTTTTTTGTCCATACCCTGAGAAGATTCAGCTGATGAAATATTGTTTTTCCCAGAAGATGTATGCATTTGTTGCAATTAATGCTGAACGGAACTACTAGAGTTGAAATGTTAATATCTGTCATTTTGTTTCTAATGGTTTCTATTACTGCAATTTTATCGTCAACGAGATCAAGTTTATTAACTATCACCACCCCCTTTTTGAAAGTTAATCGAGGGTTGAGGGCTAGATAAACATCGAATTCCGATACATAATCCATGAACTCAATCACACAATTTGTTATGCGGTAACTAGCGAGAATCTCCTTTAGCTCATCGATAGTGAAAGGTGAATACTCTAGACCCATAACTGTAATTCCTCCTCTTGAAAGCTTCTTCATTCTAATTGGGGGCTTAGGCCTCAGAGTTATGTTAGCGTCTTGCATTGCTGAAACCAAAATTGAGATCTGCCAATCTAAGTCCTGTGTTGCATCGATCACTAACCCGATCAAGTCGGCATTATATGCGATACCCATTATTGCTCTTCCATTTGGTGTTCTGTCGATATCTCCGCTCAGAATAGGGGGTGTATCGACAATCTGAAATTCGCATCCCTCCCATTTGAAGATGCCATCTTGAGGATACTGTGTCGGTCTACCCGTAACATACTTTGAACCTGTAAGCATGTTGGTTATGCTTGTTTTCCCAACCTGAGTGGTTCCAAGCAAAACGATTTGCCCATCCCCTTTCTTGGGGATCGAAAAAAGGGTTGATACCTTACTTTTCTTAGCTTCTGCTTCTCGTGCAAGTTGGGCTCGTAACTTGGCTAGTTTCACCTTTAGGTCTTTCAGTAATTTTTCTGTTCCTTTATGCTTAGGTATGCAAGCAATGAGTTCCTCAAGAGCTGCTATCTTTTCTTTTGTTGTCTTTGCTTCCTCATATTTTTCCCAATAAGGTGCACATCTAGGCGGAACATTAGTAACCATGTGCCTCACTGAAAGAATTTACCTAAATTGTCTGAGTTTTATAGAATGTTACCTTCAAACACTATAATCTTAAATCTTACATAGCAAGACCAAATTAAAAGTGCTTTTCATTAAATGTAAACTCGGGAATAAAAATTCACTGAGATGTCTCGGTGAGAGATCATGCGCAGATCCATTAAACTTGGAGCCACCGGAGCGCTTATCCTAATATTTCTTATAGTCCCAATAATGGGAATGTTAATAACAACAAGCCCGCCTGCCCTCTCTGTAAAACTTAGAGGGCCACAGGAATTCCCAAATTATGCACCAGCGGTAATATTACCGCAAAATCAGACAGAGATATGGGTAAATAGAACTGTTTGGATATCAGAGTTTCTCTTTATCAAGGTAGTGGATGAGATAAACATCACTAACATGAGGGAAGAACCATTTAGTGCGATACGAATTTATTACCCCGTGAAATTCTGGGAGAGAGTAAAGTCCTTTAAGATATTTGGTTCATACCGAAATAGCAATTTTAAACCGTTGGACTTTATAATCAACTATAGATCCACTGATTATATCGGGATAATAGTAAAATTCTACACATTGCTGGATAAATACGTGTCTGTTCTGCATAATACATTTAGGGTAAAAATAGTATTCCAGATGAGGGAGGGTCTCTTTGAGATAAAGCCATTTAGAGATAAGATGGGGTTATTCCTTAATATGACACCGTGTCCTTTTCTTCCGTATCCTATCAAAGGTTTAACTGTTAAGTTTATATCACCGGAGGATACAAATCTAGAATATGATGATGTCAAACCCACCTCTGGAAAGACGCTTGTTGAAGGCAAAAACCTTAAGTATTCAAAGCAGAATTTACCTCCCATGGACTTATCCTTAGGATTGGGTGAGCAGCTGAAGCGATATGGTTTTGAAAGTGAGATTATGGCTGTGTGGTCTACAGACAGCGGTTTGCCTGTTATTCGGTATGCAGAACGATCCATAACAATAACGAGGTCATACCTAATCATCGTTGATGATCATTTTGTCGTATCTATGTTTTCATTTAGCGAACCGGCGGAGAATCCTGAAGAATCCAAATGGAAACTTTCAAGTATAAGAATAGGCTTAGCCAAAAATGTATCGGAGATTCTTGAGGTCAAGGATGATATCGGCAAACTTACATACAGCAAAACTTCGGATGAAGATATTCCAGAGGATGTGTATACTATTAGGATAGACTTTAAATCTCCCATAATTGCTGGAGAACTGCGCAATGTTTATGTCAAATATACAATTAAACTAGGAGAAGGATTTGTTGATGATGGCAAGTTTAATGTGAGTGTGCCATTATTACCACTTGTTAATACCACGGTACACACAGCTAGGCTCTGTGTGAAAGCATATGTACCCGCTAAGATAATTATGCCCACTAATTATGAAGTGGAATTCCTTAAAACGGGCACAGAAAAATTCTTTGTAGTTCAATTCAGTCAAGTAGTACTAGCATTTAAGTCCATAAGTCCAGGAGACAATGGGGCTATGGTTCTGCTATTCGAATATGATTTAACCTCGCTTCTAAGTTCATATTATGTTCTCCTAGTCTACATAATGATAGTAACGATTCTTCTTGCTGAGGTTCTGCTTACTGCTAAGTGGGCTATGACGAGATACGTCACGCCAAAAGAGGTCAAACGTCTTAAGAAGCTCGAGAGGTTCATCATGAACTACGAAACTATTATAGCAAGTGACAAAGAATTGTGGGCGGAAGCGTATCGTAATCTGATGCTTAGGAGGCCTACAGCAGCATTTATCGATGAACTATCGAAGAGGTATTCGAGGTTGAATGAGAAAATAAATGTTGTCATGGCAGCGATAAGGGGTCTCAGAGAAATCGTCGAGATATTTGACTACTTAGTGGAACTAGGGAAAGTCGAGGAGCGAATACGAATTTTCAAACGAAGAATAATAGAAGTTGCTAGTCGATATGTGCGTGGCGAGGTCTCAGATGAGATCTTCGAGACTAGGATGGAGGCTCTTCTTCTTGATCTCAAAGATGATCTTAATAATCGTGAGAGGATTCTAAACACGATCCGTGATTTCTATATCTCCAAAGCACCTTAGCTATGCAACAACATTTTTATATTCCAGTATGTTACTCCTTTTCCTTTGCTTATTTAGAACTTATATTGGCTTATCGTTCTTTTATCTTGAAATTTGCTGGAATTATGGGGAATGCTTGCGATATTGAAAGGTGGGGACATGTGTTAGAGAAAGATGTTGAAATTCCAGAAATTGTTGAGAGATTTAGGATCATCGACAAGATAAAGCGATTCTTTGATAGACTGTTCAAGAGTACTGACAGAGAGGTGGTAATACTTATAGATGGGCCCAATATGCTTCGGAAGATCAATGGTAAGAGACTTTCGCTTAAGGATGTTTTAAAGAAGGGGAAGAGCTACGGAAGGGTGCGAATGGCGAAGGCTGTAGTGACATCTGATGCTCCCCCCGCGCTTATTAAAGCATTGCAGACAAGTGGCTTTGAGGTTGTTTTAGCGCAAGAAAATGTTGTTTATACAACATTAGCTGTTGAGGCAATACGCATGATTTATGAGTTTTCACCAGATATTTTTGTTATTGTGAGTAGGGATAGCCGATGTCTTCCTATTGTACACAAAATAAAGGAGAAAGGGATAAAGGCTATTGTTGCTGGCTATGAGCAAGGTTTTTCAACAGCACTTAAGAATGCTGCGGATGAAGTAATCTATTTAGAATTGGCAGATGAGAAGGATTAGTTGGTGTGGTTGTGTATCAAAATGGGTAGGGATTATTGGTTATTTTCCTATGGTATTGGGCTTATAAACAACTCGATAATTGTATATGCCCTTGCCTCTTGGATGGTGCTAGATACTTTGTGGGGTGTGGCAATAGTAGTAATTACTGCAATGTTATCAGCATTGGGATTCGCTTTTACGACGGTCGCATTTGGGGAATATCTATCTAAGCGTATTATAGCTAAGTATCGATTCGAACCATTGTTGATAGCGCAAATAATAGTTGTACCGATATATTTACTTACCGCTTATGCATTAATATCTAATTTAGCTAATCTGGTTCCAGATACAATAGGAGTCGTGGAGCTCTATGTTCTAGCGTCTATAGCGCCTGTGTTGGCTTTATTAATGCTTATTTATATTCTCAGTTCCTAGACGCATAGGGGTGTAGGAGCGATGAGCATAAAAAATTTTAGAATCACCGCAAAATATAAAATCCAGCGAAGAGAATTTGTTTTTCGTAAAGAGATTCGTGCTCTAGACGTAGAGAAGGCCTTAGAGAAATTCTATAGCATCTTAGGGTCACAGAATATTAAGAGAACTGCTATACGCATAGTAAAAATCGAGGAGATAGAGCCCATAGAATTTAAGAACCGAAGACTTCAGAGAATCGCTCTGAGCAAAGAACCCGTTCTTTATGTTGAGGAATGATGAGCACGGAGCAGATAGAGCAGGTTCTACGGGAAAAGTATGCACGATACTTAAATGTCCAGCAGACTATACAAGCTTACCGACTGCTGCATGAAACGAATAGGAGAAGGCTAGAGGAATTGATAGTGACAATAGATGCATTAGAAAAAATAAAGGGTAGGATGATTAAGGAGATAGAAGGATTCATAGCTCTTGGTCCTGGAGTATTTATATTTGTGAAGGGGGAAGTGGGAGAAAAAATACTCGTTAATGTGGGCGCCAACATAGGTGTATACATGTCCATCGACGATGCGATCTCGGAACTTAAGGAGCGGGAAAAAGGCCTTAGGGATTCTCTAGAGAAAATAGCCAGAACAATAGAGGATCTGGTTAGAGTCGCTGTGGAGTTGGAGAGGGAAATAGTAAGCCTTCAGAACTATCTACGTGGGCAGAAAAAATAGCTCTTTGATGCAGCGGTGCTCTAGAATTTTTTCCACCTAATTACTGGGCTAAACGTATTGTTGTTTTATACTTCTTGGCATCAGGCATGGACATGAGCAAAGTTTCGACCTTCTTGGTGAACTCATTCATACGGTTTCTTATGATTGACTTCTCAAAACCTTCAACCCAGACTGTGTATCTTGGGCCGCTTTCGTATTTTACTGTAATATCTTGAAAATCCCTTAGTGCCTCCAGTAATGCTCTTTTTATTCTGATGATGCCATCTGGTGCTAATGTTGTGATTTCGAGGGTGAATCGCATTCGCTGTTTTCTTATCAATATATTTTCTCTTGCTACTTCATATACGACATCCACATATTCCTTGGGAACGCCGCATTCCTCCAGAACGTGTTTACCCCTGATTAACGCATCTTCCAAACCATCGAAGGGAGTCTCATAGTACTCAATCATTGGTGCATATATATTCTCGACAACGAACTTCCAGTCGGTTTCTAGTTTCTCTGCGATAAGCCTAGCAAGGTGCGCGGATCTATTCAGCTTACGCCAATAAGAAAGCTTAGCTTGAACCTCCTTCGGAGCTACGCGTCGAAGCGACGCATCAATATATATCCTTTTTCTTGTTCTAAAAACCTTGGCGACTACCGTTTGGTTTATTCTATAGTGTTGTCGGGGTGAGCGAACAACGCCACGTTCAAGTTCTCTTAATGGTACATATGCTGTTTTATCATACTCAAGTAGACGTAAATATAGACCATGGTCCTGGATATCGGTTATGATGCCAATAACAAGCTCACCAGGTCTAGGAGCATCACGGCCAAAAAGCATCTTTACAAACTCGTGGATGGGGATCTCTTCTCTTTCTGAGGACAAGTATAACACCCAATTATTGAATTATTGAAAATGCTTGATCAAAATTAGGGGAATCGCGCAATTTAATTGTATTGATTAGTTAAATAAGAGCAAGAAATGGATTATATGGGGAGTTCTAATCTCGTTTACCAGTGCGCTTGGGTGCGATGATACCAACCTTCTGACCAGGAGGTGCTGTGCGTTTTACTGGTCTCCGGCGTCTTCCTCCTCCATGTCGATGATCCACGGGGTTCATGGCGGTGCCCCGGGTTCGTGGCCATTTCTTCGGTTTATTCTTCCATTTGTAGTACGCATTTCCGGCTTTTACTAAGGGGAGCTCATCGCGGCCTCCACCAGCGACTATTCCTATTTGGCATCTACTTCTGGAATCTATGCTTATGGTCCGTTTTGAAGGTAGTATAACTTCAGTTATGCCTCGCTTTGGGTCGTGTGCCCTGACTATTGCATATGAACCACCAGAGCGTGCATACCTTCCACCATCCCCAAATATTTTTTCAACATTTGAAACGTAGAAGCCTTCGGGTACGCGTCCTATCGGTACAACATTTCCTACGTCGATTTCGGCATCCATACCTATCTGAATCTCCTTCCCTACATATAGCCCCTCAACACTCGGCAAGTATATTCGCTCAATTCGCCCCTCTCTCCAGACCCGTATTATTGCGAGGGGAGCTGATCTTCCAGGATCATGTACAATGTCTTCCACAACACCAACGATCTTTTGTCCCTCACTCATAGTCTCTGGCCAATCAGGTATTTTTGCCTCGGCAATGTGGATATTTGGAGGTGCTCTATAAGGACCTGTACCTCTTCCGTATCTCTGAGCTCTTGTTCGCTTTCCCATGGTGCTCACCACTTTCCCAGGTAATCCCCCCTATTGCAATTCTCAGTTTGATGGATAAAATCGTTAAAATTTTAGCATTAATAAATAGATAGAGAAAAAATCCCTCACTTTTTTCTAACCAGCGCGTTATATATCCGAGCAATTTCGATGCCCGATGACCTGTTGCCCACAAGCAATGAGTAGTCATTAGCCACAGCACCGCTCCGTACTATTGGGTTCCCCATATTTACAGTACTAATGATTGTTTGGGCACGAGGGATCCCAAAAATTCTCCTTAGCTCCTCTATTTCCTCCTCACTAAAAAGCGGGGATGCCACAAAGCCATGTGTGTTTACCAATGCATAACTGCCTAATGCCTCGGTTAAGTTTGTTTCGAATGGCACAACCTCCACATCCAAAATGTCTTCAATGCGTTTTATGATTCTTTTGTTTCTTCCATACAGGGTCGCGTTCATCACCGCTATTTTATCATTGAGGAGCAATATGTTTCCAAAAGCATTGTTGTGAGTCCCCTTGAGTTCAAGTTTCTCAACAATCACAGCGTCTCCGACGAATTCTTTAATGTTGGTCAGCTCTTCGTCTAGTGCTTGAGAAGGTAGTATTATGCCGTGAGAATTCGCAGCTACAAAGCAACCGATAAGATCTTCCTCATAGATCCTCTGTGTTAGCAGAGGGACTTTCGTGACACTTTTTATTTTTTCTACAATCTGCGGTCTGAATCCTTCTCCGATTAAACAAAATGCATTCGTTAGAACTATGTACGCACCTATGTTCCAAGAGCCCATGTAATCTATAATCGCATAGTTATCTGTATCGCTTTCGTTGCTCAGCTCTTAACACCACTTAGCAGTCTCTATATGCTTCAATTAAACACTGTGTATTAGTGATATTTATTGTGTGGATGAATTCTGTTAGGGGGTCAAATTGTCAAGAGCACTATTCATAGGGCGTTTTCAGCCCCTGCACAAAGGCCATGAATATGCCCTAAATTACATCCTAGAGAGAGAGGATGAAGTAATAGTAGCTGTGGGTTCTACCCAAGACAATTTCACTTTGAATAACCCGTTAACGACTGGTGAGCGTATAGAGATTATCTGGGAGTATCTAAGAAGCAGAAATCTCACTAATCGCGTCATCATATGTTCTGTCCCAGACATAAACAATAACTTCGTTTGGCCTAGACATGTGATGTC